>Ga0316189_10001303_pt1 | contig 24822 bp, 21 predicted proteins | sample LowCovwburrow_MG_FD_204930 | JGI IMG/M metagenome (GOLD analysis project Ga0316189, IMG submission 204930) | Coastal sediment microbial communities from Maine, United States - Lowes Cove worm burrow | ecosystem: Environmental > Aquatic > Marine > Coastal > Sediment | place: USA: Maine... | reverse complement strand
GTTATCGATCCGCATCTGAAATGGCAATTGCGTACGGAATTAAAGAAGATCCACCAACGCTTTCAACACACTATGATCTATGTGACTCACGACCAAACCGAGGCGCTCACATTCGCCGATCAAGTGATTGTTATGTATGAAGGGGCTGTCGTGCAGATAGGCACGCCTCAGCAGCTCTTCGAGACGCCGCAACACACATTCGTTGGCAAGTTCATCGGCTCGCCAGGTATGAACGTGCTGCCTTGCGAGGTCGATGGTGGCGAAGCCCTATTCGCGGGAAAGAGAATTCCTCTGGACAGGGCAGTCGATAATCCTGCAGCTCGCTTCGAGCTGGGCATTCGCCCCGAGCATATAGAATTATCTGCTGACGATGGCATGCCTCTCACGGTAACCGCACTGGAAGATGTCGGTCGACATATTATAGTTCGCGGCGAGATAGCTGGCACTGCGCTATGCGCTTTGCTTAAGGACGGCGTGGCGATTCCTGAGAAGCCCTGTGTCTCCTTCGATAGGGCGCACATCAATCTTTATGCCGACGACTACAGAGTCGGTAGTGGCAGGGGAGACTGAGCGAGGTGGCTATCCAAAAAGTTCAGAACAACAAGGCCTGGTTGATGGTGCTGCCGGTGCTGATCCTAGTTGCCATCAGCGCGATTATTCCGCTGATGACTGTGGTTAATTATTCTGTACAGGATACTTTTGGAGGCAATGAGTTTTTCTGGGTAGGTACAGAATGGTTTCAGGAGGTGCTCGCCTCAGAACGATTTCATAACGCACTACTAAGAACGCTATTGTTCTCAGGCCTGATTCTCGCCATCGAGATTCCTTTAGGGATACTAATTGCGCTGGCGATGCCGAAACGCGGTTGGGGCGTGTCTGTATGCCTCGTGCTGATGGCTCTGCCGCTGCTTATTCCCTGGAACGTGGTAGGCACCATATGGCAGGTGTTTGGAAGAGTGGATATCGGCTTGCTGGGGCATGGGCTCGCCAGTCTCGGCATCGACTACAATTACACACAAAACAATCTGGATGCCTGGCTGACGCTGATACTCATGGATGTCTGGCACTGGACCTCACTGGTGGTGCTGCTGTGCTATTCAGGACTAGTATCGATACCCGAAGTTTACTATCAGGCGGCGCGGATAGATGGCGCCTCACGCTGGGCCGTATTTCGCTTCATCCAACTACCGAAGATTAAACGCGTGCTGCTGATCGCGGTGCTGCTGCGCTTCATGGATTCCTTCATGATCTACACCGAGCCATTTGTGGTGACAGGGGGAGGGCCGGGTAATATCACCACCTTCCTCTCTATCGATCTGGTACAGATGGCGGTGGGTCAATTCGATCTTGGCCCGGCTGCGGCTATGTCGCTTATCTATTTCCTCATTATCCTGTTGGTGTGCTGGGTGTTCTACACGGTGATGACGAGCTACGACAATGACGAGCAGTCCAACGGCGGGGGTGCGCAATAATGGCGATCTCGGCGAATAGCATGCTCAAGGTGAAACGCACCGGTCTCACCGCCTATATAGTCTTCTTGATGCTGCCGCTGTACTGGCTGCTGAACATGAGCTTCAAGACCAACCAGGAGATACTGTCCACGTTCACGCTGTGGCCGCAGGACTTCACGCTGGACAACTACATCACCATCTTCACCGACCCCTCCTGGTACAACGGCTACATCAACTCCCTCACCTATGTGGTGATGAACATGGTCATCGCCATTAGCGTCGCGCTGCCGGCGGCCTACGCTTTTTCTCGCTATAAGTTCTTAGGGGACAAGCATCTGTTCTTCTGGTTGCTCACCAATCGTATGGCGCCTCCTGCGGTCTTCGTCCTGCCATTCTTTCAGTTGTACTCGGCCTTCGGCTTGATAGACACGCACATCGCCGTGGCGCTCGCTCACTGCCTGTTCAATGTGCCGCTGGCGGTCTGGATTCTTGAAGGATTCATGTCTGGCGTGCCGAAAGAAATAGACGAGACTGCCTACATAGATGGCTACTCGTTCCCGCGTTTCTTCGTGAAGATATTTACTCCGCTAATCGGCTCGGGAATCGGTGTCGCCGCTTTCTTCTGTTTCATGTTTTCTTGGGTAGAGCTTCTCATTGCGCGTACTCTGACTGTGACTGACGCGAAGCCTATCAGTGCTGTTATGACACGCACGGTTTCGGCCTCTGGACTGGATTGGGGGGTGCTCGCCGCGGCAGGCATTCTTACAATCATTCCTGGCGCTTTGGTTATCTACTTTGTGCGTAATCATATTGCTAAGGGTTTTGCGTTGGGACGTGTGTAGGTCTGGTTCGGTTATACTTTTTCGCACACAGCGGCGGCGTAATTCCTCCTTAACGAGCCTACGGCTCTGACCGTTCTTCCGGAATCACCCCGCCCCTACGCGCTCGCCTATTCAAAAAATGCTACTTCTCAAAAGCTTTCAATCCTTCGGTTAATTGAGTTGGGTTGTGGGGTGCTGACAGCAAACAGTCAGAGCCGTAGGCTCGTTTGCAGTTAGTACGCCGCAGGCCAACGGCCGCACTGGAAAGATGCCTATACTGAAGCCCTCAATGGCTGATGCGAATAGGCGTATATTGGTATAGTCTTGTTCTAATCACGTATAACAATAATTTCTACGTCAGCATTCTGGAGCCCGAGTTTCTATGAAGCCTATTCGCCTATATTCCCTAGCCCTTTTTATCGCCGTGAGTTTCCTTAGTGTCGAGCTAACAGCCCAGGCACGTTTCTACCCTGCTGCGCGCAGCGGTGGAAACTACATGCATAACTTCTATTTTCCACCTTCGCCGAGTGCGACACCCTGGGCGCCTGATTGGTCCCCCGATGGTGAGTGGATAGCGGTAGCGATGCAGGGAAGTATCTGGAAGGTAGACCCGGATACGGGCGGGGCCTATGAGCTTACCTATAACGAGGCCTATCACTCCTCGCCAGATTGGTCGCCTGATGGGCAATGGATTATTTACACCGCTGACTACGAGCATCAGCGCATTCAGCTCGAGATTCTGAACGTTGAGACCGGTGAGTCTCATAGGCTAACCGACGATCAGGCAGTGTATACAGATCCGGTGTTTTCGCCGGATGGATCTAAGGTCGCCTATGTGTCTACGAATCCTAGCGGCTACTTCAATGTGTATGTGAGGGCGATATCTAACGGGCAGTGGGCAGGGGAACCGATCGCCGTTAGTCGCGACAATGAATACGGCAGCAATAGACTCTACTTCGGCAGCGGCGACATGCACATCACGCCGGCTTGGTTACCCGGTGGTAATGAATTGCTGATCGTATCGAATAGGAATGTGCCGCTAGGCTCGGGCAATGTGCTGCGTGTGCCCGCGGTAGAAGATGGGATCTTGCAGGCCACCACGGTTCTTGCTGAACAGACCCTGTATCGCACGCGACCGGATGTGTCCATCGATGGTCGTCGCTTCGTCTATACGTCCACCAGCGGCTCTGCCGACCAATTCAATAACCTCTATGTGCAGCCAACTCAGGGCGGCGAGCCTTACAAGATGACGTTCTTCGAGCACGACGCGTTTCACCCGCGCTGGTCACCTGATGGGGAGTGGATTGCTTTCATTTCAAACGAAGGCGGACTGCCGCAACTACAACTGCTTGAGACCTATGGCGGTAAGCTAATTCGTGTTGCAATGAGTGAGTTGCATTTCAAACGGCCTATGGGTTACTTGAAAGTACGGGTCGTAGATAACGGCGGCGACGCTACACATAATCGTGTTCACTTAGAGGCATCCGATGGCAAGTTCTATACGCCGAACGATGCCTATGCCCGAGCCGGTACACGAGGCGATCAGATCTTTCACAACGCCGGCGAGTTTGAAATGACACTTCCCGTTGGTGAGGCTTCACTAAATATCGTAAAAGGTTTCGAATATCTTCCGCAGAGTGTTGAGGTGGAAGTAGAAGAGGGAGAAGTCGCTCAACTGACTATTGAACTAGAACAGATGACCGACATGGGAGCGAAGGGTTGGTATAGCGCCTCTACCCATGTGCATGCAAACTACGGCGGCAATCTGCACAACACCTTAGAAAATTTAATGATGATGTCGCGCGCCGAGGATCAGGATTTAGTGCTCGAGCAGGTAGCGAACAAAGACAATCGTATCCTCGACTATCAATTTTTCGTGCCCGGTGGTGGGCAGCATCCTATCTCGGAGAAAGATCAGATCGTGGTGGTTGGCCAAGAGTATAGGCCACCGTTTTACGGCCATGTATTCATGTTTGGCATGCGCGAGCATCTGATCTCGCCATTTGTTACGGGTTACGAGGGCACCGCCGTAGAGAGTTTATATCCAAGTAATACCGACATGTTCCTCAAGGCGAAGGCGCAGGGAGCAATAACTGGCTATGTGCACCCCTATCTGGGAGAGGAGGATCCTCTTCAAGGAAATCTAGGAGGCGGCAAGGGATTCATGGTGGATGCGGCTCTGGGCACCGCCGATGCACTAGAGTGGTCGGACTCTGCGACGTCGGGTTTCTATCCACTGTATGCGGTCTGGAATAACGGTCTGCGAGTAACGGCGACCGGCGGTGAAGACTCGATATCCTCCTTGCATCGTAGCAAGTTGCTTGGCTCGTACCGCACCTATGTCTATACCGGAAACCTCGGCCTGACTATGGATGCCTGGTTCGCCGGTTTGAAGCGTGGCCGCGCCTTCGTTAGCTCCGGTCCTCTGCTGGAGATGCAAGTGGGCACGGCATTGCCGGGCGACACAGTTCAGCTGCCCAGCAGTGGCGGTGTCGTGACAATCTCCGGGCGCCTGCGCTCTATCACTGAGCTTGAAGAGGTAGCGCTCGTCTGCAATGGCGAGACCGTTCAGACATTCCCACTACGAAGAAACAGGAATAGCTTGGATATTTCCTTCGAGCATTCAATCGAGCGCAGTGGCTGGTGTCACCTGCGCACGGAGGGGGAGAGGGAGCAGCGTTTTCCAATGGATGTGGGTTATGCGCAGGCATTCACCAATCCCATTTGGTTTCAGGTAGGCGATCAGCCGATTCGAAACCCGCAATCAGTTGACTACGCGATCCGCTGGATCGACAAGTTGCAGGAGCTGGCCGATGCATGGCCAGGGTGGCGTTCCGAGACTGAGAAGGCTCACGTCTTTGGGCAGTTCGAGGAGGCACGTCAGGTGTATAGGAGCAAGCTCAACTAGAGGCTGATCGGCAGGGCTGGTGGGCAATGCGGCAGCATATTAACAATTGGGGTGCGGGCTCTGCTGTTCCACAAATCTCGCAGGCAGGAATCGGCTGTTCCCGAATGTGACCGCCGCCCGCAGGGATGCGGGCGCCGAGCCTACAGGGACGTATTTACGGCGTGTCACAGTCGGGAATAGCCGATTCATGTCTTGGCACGATAGGCAAGAGGCCCAAAGTCTGTATTGTCCCCGCTTCGAGATAAATACTTAATGAACTTATGGGTCAGTAGTGGGGGTGAGGGTGTTTTTTTGCTAAGCTCAAGCCTCTCGAATTACTGATAAAACAAGGGTTGCAATGGACCTTACTTGGATGGCCTGGACACAGCCCACGGCGATATTCTTCGCGGTGATCGCCTCGCTGCTGCTCACTATGTCGATCTGGGAATATTTTAGCCCAGGTGGCGGTCCGCGCCTCGGCATTCTTCGCTTCGAAACCACCCGTGGAGATAGGCTATTCGTCTCTCTGCTTGGTAGTGCGTTTATCTGCATGGCCTGGTTGGCCCTCGTGGGTCTGAGCCTGTGGTGGGGCCTTGCCGCATGTGTGGTTTTCGCCGTATTGGTTTTCCTGTTCGTCTAGATAAAAAGTTTGTAGTACGTCGTGCAGCAATGTGCGGTTGAAATTAATTAGAAGGGGTTTTGCATGATTGCTCGTCGACTTGGGTTTACAAGAACAGGGTTTACAAGAACAGGGTTTACAAGAACAGGGTTTACAAAAGCACGGTTTCCAAAAATCGGATTTCCAAAAACGCTGCTGAGTTGTGCGGTATTGCTTTCAACGGTGATGACAAGTTCGGCTGATGTTGAAGACGCGGAGAGATGGCTTCCGGAGTTTCAGCCCTCCACGCTCGACACTGACCAACAACTCGCAGAGATGCAGTGGTTCATCGATGCAGCCCGGCCTTTCGCGGGCATGGAGATCAAAGTGGTCTCAGAGACCATTACTACCCATGAGTACGAGGCGCAGGTGTTAGCGCAGGCGTTTACCGAGATCACTGGCATTCAGGTGACACACGACCTAATAGGCGAGGGCGACGTAGTTGAAAAGCTGCAGACGCAGATGCAGTCGGGTGAGAACATCTACGATGCCTACGTGAATGATTCAGACTTGATCGGCACACACTTTCGCTATCAGCAGGTTCGTAACCTGAGCGACTGGATGGCGAACGAGGCAAGTGACGTCACGTCGCCCACTTTAGACCTGGAAGATTTTATCGGTATATCCTTCACTACCGGCCCGGATGGAAAGGTCTATCAATTGCCAGATCAGCAATTCGCCAATCTCTACTGGTTTCGGTACGACTGGTTCACTGATCCCGAACTGAAACAGCAGTTCAAGGACAAGTACGGCTATGAGCTGGGTGTGCCTGTGAACTGGTCTGCCTACGAGGATATCGCTGAATTTTTTACTAACGATGTTGGCGAGATCGATGGGCAGACGGTCTATGGCCACATGGACTATGGCAAGAAAGATCCATCTTTAGGCTGGCGCTTCACCGATGCCTGGCTGTCTATGGCTGGCGCAGGAGACAAGGGTATTCCTAACGGCCTTCCTGTGGATGAATGGGGGCTTCGAGTCGATGGCTGCCGGCCCGTGGGTTCGACAGTTGAGCGCGGCGGTGCGACGGATGGGCCAGCGGCGGTGTATTCGGTTACTAAATACGTAGATTGGCTGCAGCGCTATGCACCGCCCGAGGCTGCGGGCATGGTGTTCAGTGAGGCAGGACCAGTTCCTGCCCAGGGGAACATAGCTCAGCAAATTTTCTGGTATACAACGTTTACTGCAGACATGGTTTTGCCAGGCCTGCCGGTAATGAATGACGACGGCACGCCTAAATGGCGCATGGCGCCTTCGCCCCATGGAGCGTATTGGGAAGAAGGGCAGAAACTGGGCTATCAAGATACCGGTGCCTGGACTCTGATGAAGTCGACGCCGGTGGACAGAGCTAAGGCAGCCTGGCTGTATGCCCAATTCGTTACCTCAAAGACGGTCTCGCTTAAGAAGAGCCATGTAGGGCTCACTATTATCCGCGATTCGGATATTCATCATGAAAGTTTCAGCGAACGCTCGGTGGAACTTGGTGGATTAGTAGAGTTCTATCGCTCGCCAGCCCGTGTGCAGTGGACGCCTACCGGTACCAATGTGCCGGACTATCCGCGACTCGCGCAGCTTTGGTGGCAGAATATTGGTGATGCTTCTTCTGGAGCCAAAACTCCTCAAGAAGCTCTCACGGCGCTCGCCGTAGCCCAAGAACGCTTGATGCAGAGATTGGAGCGAGCTGACGTATTGGGTGAGTGTGGCCCTCGACTGAATGAGCCGCAGAGCCGAGAGTACTGGCTGAACCAGCCCGGGGCGCCCAAGCCGAAGTTAGCGAACGAGAAGCCGCAGGGCATCACCGTGGACTATGATGAGCTAGTCAGTTCCTGGCAATAAACGCTATTCGCTGGGCAATTGTCGTATTTTTTGTAAAGAGTGGAGCACGCTATGATCCGTAACAATTGGAACCTCACGAAACTCGTCGCTGCATTGCTGCTATTTTCCTGTCAGGCTGTCGCGCAAGTGCCGATGGCCACAATCACCGGCCCTATTGCTGCGGATAGAGCGGGCAGCGGAACTCTCAATACTATCTATAGTGCGAGCGCTATTGAGCTCGAGAGTGCTGGCTATGTTGAAGAAGAATTTTTCATCGAGGGCAGGGCGAATCGTTATAGCAATCCTGAGTTAGAGAACGGCGAAATCTTGGATAGCGATCACCGTTACAAGACGCGCCTCATCGTGCGTCGGCCTCAACCTTCGGCGTTTAATGGAATCGTCATCGTCGAGTGGATCAACGTAACCGGCGGGCCGGATAAGGACATCGACTGGTGGCAGTCGGGTAGCCATTTCATCCGCAATGGTTATGCCTATGTGGTGGTGTCCGCTCAGCAGATGGGTATCGATACCATGAAGCAATGGAGCGAAGCGCGCTACGGCTCACTTGATGTTACTCACGATGGCATGGCGGTTCGCGACGAGCTTTCTTACGATATATTTTCCGCGGTAGGAAAAGCCATACAAAGAGTCGGTGAGTCATCGGCTAACGGCGCAGTGGATATTTTAAACGGCCTGAAAGCCGAACAGATCATCGCCACAGGTCATTCCCAGTCGGCCAGTCGCCTGGCTACCTATCTCAACAACGTGCATCCCCTAGAGCCAGTCTACGACGGAGTGATGGTGCATGGCGGTGGTGGTCGAATTAGAGATGATCAGCCGGTAAAGATTTTTAAGATTATGGCGGAAACGGATATGCAGCGCCGCGCGGCGACACCGCAGCCGGATACCGACACATTTCGTCAGTGGGAAGTAGCAGGCAGCTCCCACGTAGACATACCCTTCGAGATTGAATACGGCAAGGTTAGAAACCTGCGCGAGGGGCTATCGCTGGAGAATGTGCAGCCACGAGATCAGGGCTGCGAGTTGCCAGCCTATAGTCGTGTGCCGTTTCGCGACGTAATGAATGCCGCGTTCGAACATTTAGTCCTATGGATTCGTGATGATATAGCGCCGCCTACTGCGGAACCATTAAGGCTTAATCGCATGATGCCAGAAGTTGAGTTTGCCCGTGATGAATTCGGTAATGTGCTAGGGGGGATTCGTCTGGCAGAGCACGTTGTCGCTACGGCGAAGAATACCGGTATGAACAACGGCAGTAATCGTTTCTGCTTTCTGTACGGATCCCATCAGCCCTTCGATCAAACAACCCTAGATTCGCTCTATCCTAGTCACAGCTTCTATGTGGACGCGGTCAGGGAAGTGGCTGAGCAGAATGTTGCTGATGGCTATATCTTGCCACTAGCGGCAGAGCGGACGATTAGCGAGGCGCAGCAATCAACCATAGGTCGTTAGTTGGGTATTATTTAAGCGTCGCTGGATCTCCCGAGCTCTAGGGAATGCACCCCATTTGCTACCGTTTCATAGACCAGACTAGCGACCTGTCCATGTCGGTTTTCGCTTTTCAATAAACGCGGCTCTCGCCTCTTTGCCGTCTTCGCTGTCAAAGGCAGCGGAAAGAGCTTGCAGTGCTGCCTCCGGAACGTCCTTGAAAGGCATATCTTCCATCTGGTACATCAAGTCCCGTGTGCGTTTTAATGCCAAGGGTGACATCTGACAGAGTTTCAGCGCCAATTCTTCAGTCGCGCTGGCGAGGTCTCTGGAGCGTACCACGCGAGTAATCAATCCCAGCTGATAGGCTTCCTGCGCGCTGATTGCTTCCCCTGTGAAGATAAGTTCCGCAGCGCGCATGCGCCCTATCAATCGCTGCAAGAACCAGACATGCATGCCGGGAGGGCCGGCTAGGTTAGGCACACCGGGATATCCAAAGTCGGCATCGTCTGCGGCGATAAGCATGTCACAGGCGAAGGCCAGCGTGCAGGCGCCTTCTCTAGCGTAACCATGCACCTGTGCAATGACCGGCATGGAGAGGCCGCGAACTATTTTCAATGTCTCCACGTAAAACAGTCGCAGAAACTGCTCCATGTCGGCGCTTTCGAATTGCATTAAATATTTTAGATCGACACCAGCAGAAAGCCCTTTGCCGGCTCCGCTCAAAATAACAACTTTCACATTTTCATCTATATCTGCGGCTCGCAGTGCGCGGTGATACTCTAGAGCAGACTCTTCATCAATTAGATTGAGAGGCGGTTTATCGAGCTCTATGCGTGCTATGCCTGATTCGACTGAGTAGTTGAGAGTTTTGTAGCTGGTGTCAGTCACTGGCACTTTCCTATCAGGTGATCATTGTTGTATGACAGCTTAATTGCCTGCCTAGTTAGCTGGCTAAAGTAAAATTTGCGAATCGATAGCCGCCATGGTTTGCAATGCTCTGGCCTCCAATTCCTTATCGGTGGCACTGCTAACCGGATGGTCGATCACTGCATAAGCATAGCCCGGCATGCCTAAGACTTTCGCCATGAGATCTGCGGCGCTTACGAAATTGCTGGTCATCACGCCAACCGCAGGTGTACCCACTCGCTCGCTGCTAATTGCGTCATGCAAACTGCACGACGAGCAGCTGCCTCAGTCCCCCAAGCCGGTGATGGCCAGATCCCAACTCTTTGCGTCGTCGATGATTTCATCTGCGGCGGGAGCGCTGTAATTAGACTTTGTTCGCAGGATTACCTCGGCCACTTGATAGCGCTCTCGAAGCAGTCTGTCCACATGAGTGAAGAATCCCTCCGTTCCTTCTTTGCCATTGGAGATAAGCCCGACAGTCTTGCCTTCAAGGCTTTGCAATCGAGGCGCTGGCTCCAAAGCTACTACCAAAGACTCGTTGGTAGGATTGAGTACACGAATCGTCATAGTATCGTTTCCTTCTAAATATCTTTACTGCTAGCTGCTCTAGGCCAGCCTATTTTTGTTGGCTAGTTGTAGGCGGTTCGCAATCCACGCAGGCACCGATAGCCACGGTAACCGCCTGGCTCTTCATCCCTAGCCAGGGTGGAATTATGGCGCCGAACCCGCCTGCAGGACCGCCTGCGGCAACCAGCAGAAGGTGATCCGGGCTGGGCAATGCACAATATTCGGTATCGCCCTTATCGCGAACAACAGAACCCTTGCCCACGGTTGACCATTCCGAGCGCTTGATGCGGGCTTTTTCAAATAGGTAGTTCGCTATTTCTTTTCTTCCCCAACCGGCCACGCGCATGTGCTCCCGATGTTGGGCAGGCATAACGACTGCGTAATTTCCCGACCAGATTGAGTAGTTGCGCATATTGGCGCGCATCTCCGCTGCGTAGGTGTCCAGTATTTCCTCCGGCTTAGTGGTCCACTCGTTCATGATCTGCCTGGGAGCGCAGGCCGCAAGTACGGTGACAGCCGAGGCTTCCTTCGGCATATCCCGAGACTCGGCCAGAGAAGGCCAGTTACTATTCTCCTCGTCCTCGGCTAGGCAGTAACTGATCTTGCCAGGGTGACCGAGGGTTGAGCGATCAATAGCACCAGGACTCACTTGCAATATATTGATGAGAGCGAGCCGAATGGCTCTGCCGATGACGGAAGTTGCACGGTCCGAGCTGCCCAGCACATTGAAGTCGCTTCGGGCACCAATTTCCTGCCTGATAGAGCCATTCAAGATTACCAGAATCGCGCAGCCGCCAGTGCTGGCGGTCGTGCCGTGTAATAGAAACTCGTCTTTTAGCATGGCCATCATCGCAGAGACAACTGCGGGGAAGTGCATCGGAAGACAGCCTGCCATAACCGCGTTTATTGCGAGTTTCTCAGCATCGATAGCCCGCTCGCGTACCGGCTCGATACCAATGATTTCATTCGCGGGCATGAGCACCCAGTCTAGACAGGCTTGCACGGCTTCGGGAGTTGGCGGGACGATAGGAAATCCATCGGTCCAGCCCCTGCTGTGATAAAACTCTTGCGCATCGCCAGAGTCGTCGAGATCAAAATATTGGGAATTTAAGGCACGAGACATGGTGCGGCTATCCAGATCAGAAGTTAGCTAATGATCCTAGCAAAATCGGCCAAGCTTTTCTTTAGTGGCTATAAACAATCAAACAAAATCTGTGTATCTTCTGTCGCAGAGAAATATCCCTCGTCCTCAATAGAAGCCCGCCGCTGCATGCGTTGCAGATGTATGATTGAAGTGCTTAGCGCTGTTACGAGATCTTTGGAGCGGGGTGGCTTCTTCGCAACCATAATGTGGAAACCAACACCTTCTTCAATCGTTTTGCGGCACGCTATGTCATTCGGTAATTCCAGTCCATGCATTGATATTTCGCCTAAAATGAGCGCGGCATGGGTTCCCATGATTCCACAGCGGTCAGCCGACATCATATTGAATGCTGCCTGCGATCCCCCGGCAGTTTCCACAACTTTCGTTGAGCGTGGTACTTCGTACAGGATGTAGTGTTGCTCAAGATTCCACCCCAATATGCTGAAAATGGTAAAATCCTGCATCTCATTGATTCGAGATACGAGCTCGCCGGATCTATTCGAAATGGGTCCATCCGGGAATTGCTTGTGAGAGTAGAATGAGGTCATGCCCAATTCGTACAGAGGGCCGACATAGTAAAACTTCTAGGCCCTCTCTTCGTTAAAAGAAGCGTCGATGGCAATTTCGAAATCACCCGCTTGAGTGTGAGAGTTTGTGGTAGTTAGAAGAGTGAAGATGATAAGTGGCACTCATAAAATGATAAAACAATGCACAAACTAGAGTAGGCGAGGCTGTAGGCAGCCCGAGCCTAGAGTTACTGTAAGTTTGATCCTGGGCCACTATTTCTTAGTTGTTCCTGAGTTAGCAGTTCTTATCTTTGTCTGGTGGCAGTGGCGCAAGAAGAAAACAGCTCAGTACGAACTTCCACTCCTTTTCCTGCTAGCCGTGCCTGGTCTGTGCATGACACATTCGTATGTCTTAGCTCGACAATATCCCCAGCTCCAACACCCGGATTTTCAAACAGTGCTTGTATATTGCTTAGATCGGGATTGAAGCGGAGATCAAGCTGCACCAAGTTTGTCAGACCGCTAAGTGGAGTGATATCGCTTATGTCATTGCCAGTCAGTTCGAGATACTGCAAAGCATTGAGTCCACGCAGCGGGCTAAGATCGGTGAATGAGTTTGCGGCTAGTCGCAGTTCGATCAGAGATGTCAAACCACTTAATGGTGTTAGGTCGCTTATATCTTGAGTATGAATATTAAGATCGACTAGCTTGGTAAGTTTCGCTAATGGGCTAATGTCGGTAACGGCATTGGTAAACAGTAATCCTGTCGCTCCCATATGCGTTCTGGGGTTTTGCCCCCCAATGAAGTCACCGTGACGGTGCATCCGAAGCACTCTTAATTCGGTAAGCTCGCTCAGGGCGCTGATATCGGTCAAAGGATTCTCGGCAATCCGCAGTCTAACCAGCTTGGTTAAATCACGCAATGGGCTGATGTCTGTAATCCAGTTTGTATGGAGGTTTAGATTTATCAATCCGGTAAGTCCGGCCAGCGGGCTTATGTCAGAGAGGCCGCGGTTTCTGAGAGCGAGGTCGGTTAGCCCCGTGAGGTTCTGTATGCCGGAAAGGTCATGAAATAGGTGTTCAGGATCTCTCCATTCGGGAGACCCTGAAACCGATCGCCTCGCACCTACGCCAGAAGCATCCAGGTTTGTTAACTGCGCGGCTTGAGCACAGCTAAGAGTGTCTTGTGGTGCTAGCGATAAGGCTTCACGCACCTCTCTTTCCAGCACGGCATCTGCAAAAGTCACTATGTCAGAAGCGTTATGATTTTGGCAGCTGTCAGATGGTTGCAGAATTTGTTGAGCCCAAGCACCAGAGCAAAGTACAAGCGACAGCGCGGTTAAAGACAAGTTTAGAATAAGGTGTTTCATTTCAATGTTCCTTGTTTAAATCTCATCGCTTTAGTAAAGCAAATCAGAATAAATATTGAAGTGCTACTCTATTCAGAAGTTTTGATCGTCTTCTAGTCTTCGACCATCGCAGGCTGAGCCATTTATTGAGGTGACTCTAAGCAGATTCACTCCCAAGTTGGCAAAAGCGTCCATGTCGGAGCAGGGCACATAGGTGAAGCGCAGGTCGAGTTCGTCGCCCTCACCGATACCTTCATTCAGCAGCAGTGGTTTAACATTATACAGGGACCAGTTCTGGGCCAGGCTCAATTCATCAAGTCGATTGAGCCCGGCGAGGGCGCTCACATCAGTGATGTTGTTGTTCTCGAGGCGCAGAACTTGCAATGCGTGGAGTCTTCTTAGAGGCGCAATGTCTTCAATAGTGTTATTGCTGAGAAACAGATACCTCAATTCGAGCATGTCTTGGAGTGCACTAAGGTCTGAGATGGCGTTGTCATTTAGGCTAAGTTGCACCATGGCGGGCTTACCACTTAGCGCACTTATGTCTTCTATCTGGTTGTTATTGGCCCACAGCAAGGTCAGTTCATTTAAGTTCGCTAGCGCACTAATGTCTTTAATCTGGCTATTATAAATACGCAGATGGGTGAGTTTGGTGAGATTGGCAAGAGGACCAATATCGGATATGGCATTGAGGTGAATGCGCAGCAGGCGCATTTCGGTAAGCCCTGCGAGCGGACTGATGTCAGTAATGCCATTGAACACTACGTTAGGGTCGCGGCCGTCATCCATATCGAGATAATGCTGCAGTTGGCGGGGATACAGACCGTGTACATGAAGTCGTCGTAGCTTGGTCAGCCCCGCCAGTGGGCTAATATCGAAGATTGGGTTTTCACTGACGACAAGCTGTTCGAGATTGGTCAATCCACTCACCGGGCTAAGGTCGCTGAACCAGTTAGTGTGTAAGTTCAAATTAACGAGATTAGTCAATGTGCGGATTGGACTAATGTCAGTAATGAGACGATTGATTAGGTTGAGTCTGGTTAAGCCCGTAAGGTTTTGGATGCCATCCAGACTTTCGAAAGGTTTTTCTGGCGAGGGTCGTAAGGTGCCGCCGTAGACTACGCGCTCGATCGTAGTTCCCACAATCAGTTGCTCTAACTCGGCTGCTTGCCCACAGCTCAGCGTTGCCTGCGAATCCAATCCCAGTGCATCGTTCACGACTTCGGCCAGGTCTGAATCGGCAAAGGTTACAATCGCATCCGCCGAAAAATCCCGGCAATGATCCGTGGGAGACAGAGTAGTTTGTGCTTGAGCTTGGGCGAAAGCGGCAAAGGAACAACACGTTAATACGAATTGTGTTGCCAAGTTCGGCAAGTAGGAGCGACGATTCATGAGTTCTTCCTTTAGATTGTAGTCTTTGTTCTTATGTAGGTACGTACACTGGCATCAGCTGTCAGTCATTGAACCTAATTTCACTGATGGCGATGCCACTCTCGCCCGCAACGGAATAGAGTAAATAGGTTCTGTCATCTTCCTGATAGATGGCCGGATCTCGGAGTTGGTGGACCCGCTCATCGATGTAGCCTCCTCTTGAAGGCTCCAAGGGTAAATCGGCACCTTCGTAATCCATTTCAGGTCGCAACACTTCTATAGGCTCACTTGCAGTCCATTCATTCCAATCATCGGTTAACTCGATTGTAGAAAGCATTATGCGTTCCGGTTCGTCGCCCCGATTGGTGAAAAATACATAGAGATGTTCATCTCGAATCAGCAGAGCCGAATGGCGCATGTTAGGAGTGAAAAACTGCGGACCCGCTGCGAAATTCGTCAAGCCGTCGCGAGAGCGGAAAAGGTAACCTGGCATGCTCATGGCATAGTGGAAGCCCTCGTGCTCAATCACGCGAAAGTAGGCGCGACCTAAATCTTCTTCTCTGCCTTCGAAATGAATTCCGTTTTCAGACACAGCTGCGCGTGTGAATTGTTTGCCCACACTTTGGCCATGGTAATACATCACTATTTGTTGAAGATCTTCGCGCACCTGTACGTCGGGTGACGCAATATGCGCATACAGCGCTCCGGTCCTGCCGGGTCTGTGTGAGCAGGGCGGGCAAGTAGTGGGAAAGTAGGAGTCTTCGAGCCTTAAGGAGCCAGGTGAATACACGGTCCACGGGCCAGTAACTTCATCGGCATAGGCCATGCGCATGTAAGTGCCGCGATGATCGGCAAAATACAGGTAGTAGTTGCCTAGCGGATTCTCTACCCAATCGGGCACCTTGATCAACGAGGGCCCCTGGATATTGCCGCCCATTCGAGCATCCATTTCAGGGGTGATGATAGGCCCATTGCCAAGACGGGTGGCAGTGACGTTGGCTGGTTCTGCAGCGCGGGCAACTCCAGATAAGACAGACAAAGCGTACAATAGTAGAGTTAGTGTTTTTGTCTTTTTCATGATTGAACTCAGTGACATTGAGATTTAGAAGAAGCCGAATAAATCCATAGCCTTGGTTCTGCAGCTCTCTTGAACTCTCTTACTTTAGCATTCATAGAGTATCAAAAAATCAGCGGAGTAGTTTTTAGTTTTATCGCAACACATGCCGCTCTAACATCTGTCGTCTAACCACTGCACCGTATACATTTCCGTTAGCATCCACGCCAACACCTTCGGCACCTGAGTGATCGTCCCGCAGCGGTTCCATGTCTTCGATGAATGCAGTCACTGTGCCATCAACGGCTGAGCCGATGCGAATACCCTTTCTTATTCCCATTAATTCACCTGCACCGGTGTCGGGTCCGGATTCCGAGTCGGCTACATAGATTTTGTCATCCGGCGTAATGACAATACCACTGGGGCGACCGAACTGCCTCCACTCGTCGATAAAATCTCCATCCTGACTGAAAATCTGTATACGATTGTTGTTTCTATCGCCAACAAACAACCGTCCGCTGGAATCCATCGCTATGGTATGCGGTTCGCTGAGTTCCCCTTGACCTGATCCTTCGCTTCCCCATTGTTTAATGAATCTTCCCTCGGGTGAATAATGCACAATTCGATTATTCATACCGCCTCGATGGCTTTCCGCTATAAAGATGTCGCCGTCGTCTGGATCAACAACAACGTCATTCGGGTTGAACAGTAGCCCCGGTGTTGACCCCCCTTGCCCTCGTTGCCCGATTGTCATCAAGACCTCACCGTCGGAGCTGAACTTGAAAACCTGATGTCCGATGCTATCGTTGCTTCTTGCGTCCGTGACCCAAAGATTCCCCTCATAATCCACCGTGGCACCATGGGGAAAAACAAACAGCCCTGCACCAAAAGAATCCAGCAAATTTCCGTCATAGTCATATTTGAGAATTGGAGCTTCGCTGCGGCCGTCACAGGAGTTGTCAATGCAGCGGTGTATGACATAGATGAATTGACCATCTGGGGAGGGCTCCACAGCAGTAACAGCAGCCCATTTTGACCCTTTTGGTAATTCGCCCCAATTCCGCTCAGTCTCATAGGGCTGAGGCAGGTCATTGCGCACGCCGTGGGCTGTACTTGCCTCCGAAGAGGATTGAGCGTGGATGTCTATTCCCAATTCTACAAACAAGGGTGATACCAAGAGTAGAGCTATTATTTTTAATGTTCTCATGAGTAAGCTCAGTGGTGGTGAAATTTAACTGGGGCCGAATTATTTCAGTGTTGATCTATTAACTCTGGTCACTTTGATTGTGGATATTTCCGCAAAGCCATGCCTGCTGTGAGAGAGCTATAGATATTCCCATCACTATCAGCAGTCACTCCCTCCTGACTGCCGTCACCATCGGTGTCTTCGATAAACAGAATAATACGACCATCTCTAACATGCCCGACTCGAATACCTTCTTTAAAGCCAGGATTGGATTGTGGTGTGTTTGAAGAGGAGGAATCGGCGACATACAACAGGTCATTGTCATCGATGAACATGCCACTGGGTCGACCAAATTGTTTCCACTCGTCGAGAAAGTTGCCGGATTGATCAAAAATAAGCACTCGCTTGTTACCGCGATCACCAACGAATAGCCTGCCAGCGGAGTCCATAGCCAGTGCGTGGGGCGTATGAAACTGATTTGGACCCTCTCCAGCTGATCCCCATGTCATGAGAAAGTCTCCACGAGAAGTAAACTTCACGATACGAGCATTGGAGGCAGGGCCGTGTCCGTCGCCGACAAAGATATCGCCATTGGGCGCAACGACTACTGCCGATGGCATATTGAATGTGTCTGGCCCGTCGCCAGGAACGCCGGCTTTTCCCAGAGTCATCAGCAGCTCCCCTTCGGAGCTGAACTTGAATACCTGATGACCCTTGCCTTCGCTAACCGTATCGATGTCACGTGAGCCGACATCATCTGTCACCCAGACATTGCCATCTCCATCCACGTACAATCCATGTGGTCGCTGGAATAGGTTTGCACCAAAACTGAGAAGATGATTTCCCTCGTTATCGAATTGCATAATAGGGGCAAGATCTGATCCTCGGCAATCGGAGCCGCCGCAGCGATCAAAGACCCAGAAAGAAGTGCCATCCGGATCGATTGCCAGGCCCGACGTGGCGCCGATTGATCTGCCGGTTGGTAGTTTAAAAAATGCTTCGTCGAAGCTGTAGTCACCCTTGGGAATGGATCGGAAGTCTGCAACTTGGGAGAATGCAGCGACTGAAAAAACGAGCGAAAACATTGCCGCTAATGTCTGCAGCAGTTGGCTTTTGTTTAGTTTTGGCATGATTGTATTTCTCAGCTGTCGGTGAACAAATACTGAAGCAGGGTAAGAATACGTTACAGTATTTTTACTCTCGTCCCATTCATTGCTACTCTATCCTTAGAGTAGCAATCTATTCCATGATTTTCGAGATCACATCAATTCGAGTCTCGGGATTCGCGTCATCCCCTGGATCATGAAAGAACCCCGCAGCTACGCTCACAGAAACGGCCGGGCTGGTTTCGGCTAAGCAGGCGATGACATGATTATCTGGATCATCATCACCTAGCGAGAGTGGGAGCACGCGGTCACCGTTATCAAGAAATACAGACACCGCTGCTCGCTGGGCCTCGGCAAGATCGGCACCCTGAGGTCCCGTAACACCGCCTTGCCAAGTTAACAAGATAGCTTGTGCGGCTTCTTCGGGGCATTCCCCTTCGAGCCCTGTTGCATTGGCTGCAAATCGCTCGGCAAAAACTAGGCTGGGTCCGTCTGCAAGGGCTGTCACTTTTTCGCTTCTCAAGCCGAGCAGTGAGTTTCCTTCTGTGTCTTCGAGTTGTTCCACGATTTCAACGCCGAGCGGCAATGACTCATCAGGGCTAAAAGGACCAATCAGAAGGACTGTGCGCAGTTCTAGCGGCTCTATAGCGGGCCGAAGCGTTGCACATAAGGGAGTGACAATTTCTCCAGAGCTGGTTTCAACGGCAAAGGCAGTGGCAGAAACTGATGAACTATCTATCTGCACAGAAAAGGTAACCGGCATGCCATCCTGGCCGCCCGCAGGCGGTAATCCACACAGTCGCGTGGCTAGGGGCGGTAGGGGAGCGAGTCCGTGATAGATAGACAATATGCGCGCGTCTATCTCGCTTTCTCGCCCATCCTCTTGTGCAAAAGCAGCAATGGAAAAGCTGAATAGGACTATTGTTGTTAGTAGTTTCATTTTGATCAAGTTGATTAACCGCCGCCGACTCGATATGTTAACAGCTGTTTAAGAAAAGTGGCTAAGGATGAATATAAAGATGATCAGGCTCCGCAAAATATTACTATTCACTATAACAGCTCTCTCGTTATCAGCTACAAGCAGCCTCTCCTACGGTCAGGGGAATTTTGCTGGAGTGGAACTATCCATAACACCGGTCGCCGGTAATGTGTACATGGTCCAGCGCCCGGGCGGCGGCGGTAACATCGGCGTTCAAGTGGGTCCCGACGGGGTGCTTCTGGTGGACTCTCTGTTCGCTCCACTTACGGACAAGCTGGTCGCGGCGGTGAAACAAGTGACTGATGAGGAAATTCGCTTTCTGATCAACACCCATATTCATATCGATCATGTAGGTGGCAATGAAAACCTGGCGGATATGGGCGTGCTGATCTTTGCTCATGACAACACGCGCCTGCGCTTCTTCGAACAGAGGAGCCGTTATCCCAGAGCCGGTGGCAGTTTCGCCCCACAACAGTCAGCGGCGGCGAGACCACTAATTACTTTCAATGACACCATGAGCTTTCATCTTAATGGCGAAGAGGTTCGAGCTTTTCTGGCACCTCCGGCTCATACAGATGGGGATAGTTTCGTCTACTTTCCAGAATCTGATGTGCTCCACCTTGGCGATGTATATCGCACCACCAGCTATCCTATTATCGATATCTACAACGGCGGTAGTCTAAGAGGTACGATTGCGGCTATGGATAAAGCAATCGACTTAGCCGGCCCAGAGACAAAAGTTATACCGGGGCATGGCCTTGAAGTGGTAGGCCGTGATGAGATGATAGAGTTTCGCGACATGATTCTCGACATTCAAGGCAAGGTTCTTAACATGATACTAGAGGGGAAAAAGTTGGACGAGGTGATGGCGGCACAGCCGACAGCTGACTATGATGCCAAATGGACGGATGATCCAGGTTGGGGTCCGCAAGATTTTATTCCTGTTGTCTACTATGAACTCGGCGGTTCCGGACGCTTGGTCGACCGCTAATCCGCCCGGGGCTAAGTCTGCACTACAAGCCGTCAAAGGGCTGTTTGCCCCCTCGAACTTCGCGCTCGTTGCAAACTGCTCATTCGCAGCGGTTTGGTATTTAAGTGTCGAAAGAGAACGATATTTAGGCGTAGACTACTATTCATGTCATGGGGAGTGAAGCCTTTCCTTAAGCAACGGATTTACTCATTCAGCGTAAACAGGTGCCTTCACTATGAAAAACCTCAAGTTAATATTGTCTGCGCTATTAATGTTGCAGTGTTTGCAAAGCAATGCTGCAGAAGATCTTTCTTCGATAATTTCGGTAGGCGAGCTCGATGCTCGAATTCTAGAGATACTGGAAGAATCCGGCGCTCCGGGAATGATCGGCGCTATAGTGTATGGCGATGAGATGATTTGGCAAGGGGCTCTTGGTGTCGCAAATAGAGAATTTGAACGCCCGGTAACCCCAGACACGCTGTTTCGAGTCGGATCCATTTCCAAAACAATGGTCTCTCTTTCGATTCTCAAGCTTGTGGAACGAGGACAGATAGAACTCGACGGCCTCATCAGTGAATTGGCCCCCGAAGCTGGCGTGGAGAATTCCTGGGAAGATTCTGATCCTGTCAGATTGGTTCACACTTTGGAGCACACCGCTGGATTTGACGATATTCATTTCAGGGACTATGCCTTTAGTGATCCCAATGTAACGACCCTGCAAGGAATTGAGTTCAATAATAATTCTCGCCGTGCACGCTGGCGACCAGGAACTCGCATGTCCTATTCCAATATAGGCCCGGCTATTGCGGCCTTGTCGCTGGAAAACGTAACCGGTATGAGTTTCGAAAGTTTCGTTCACCAAGAAATATTCAGGCCATTGGGAATGAATACGGCTACTTTCTTTTTTGCGGAGGGTGTTGCGGCCAGTTACAGGCCGGACGATACAGAGTCTCCCTATATCCATATCCCGGTACGACCTTCCGGTTCGCTCAATGCAACAAGTACGGATATGGCTCAATTGCTGAAGATGTTTATCGGCCGGGGATCCCTCGACGGTGTTCAGCTGATTCAACCCGAATCTCTGATGCGAATGGAAACTCCTGCTACTACCGTGGCTGCGAAAAATGGTCTGCGGGTTGGCTACGGCCTCAGCAATTACACTACTCTCAGAAATGGTTTTGTCCTTCATGGGCACAATGGTGGCATAGACGGATTCTCGTCTAGTTATGCGTACTTGCCGGAAGCAGGGCGAGGTTTTTTTTATTCAGTTAATCAGCCTAACTCAACGGCTGTTCGTGCCATCAACGCGCTGATCTCCGATTTTATTACGCAGGACTTAACGCCGCCTGCCCCAATCGCTATCGTCGAGCTATCAGAATCCGAGCTCGCCGCATTCGAGGGAGTATATGAATCCGATTCGCCTAGAGTTGAATTAGCAGCCGGTGTACAACGCCTCATATTCAGTACACTACGATCGGTAGAGGGAAAGCTAGTACTTAAGCCGCTACTGGGTGACGAAATAGAATTGCTGCCTGTTGGCAATAATCAATTCAGAAGAGCAGACGATGCCCTTGCTACGTTTGCTTTCGTTACTTCACCTGATAACGAAAACTTACTGCAGATGGGCCAGAACACTCTCAAGAAAATCAGCCCCATAAAGGCTTATGGGCGCGTGTTGGCTATTTTCTATTCGGTGCTCATGCTGGTTAGTGCAGTAGTGTTTACAATAATCTGGACTGCCAGGAAGTTGCTACGCCGTGGCCGGGAAATACCCTATCTTCGCGTCCGGCTACTGCCCGCAATTGCGACTTTGATATTCGCATTGTTTGTCTATCTGGTAGTTGCAATGGTGAGCAGTGCTGGAGTGGGAGATCTTTCAATTCTAACCGGTGGCTTTTGGCTGGTTTCATTTCTTTTGCCAATTGCGGTTGGCCTGTCTGCTTACGTAGTGATGTCTAATTATGAGCGACGCCAGGAAGTCGGTATCGCTGTGTGGCATCATTCTTTGCACACTGTGATTGCCTTGTCTATTCTGGTCACTATTCTGTTCAGCTATGGTTTTATTGGCTTGCGGACCTGGGTTTATTAAGGAAAAATTGAGTGGACAAATTGGGTCAGAGTAAAGATACAGTGGTTTAGATGCCCTATGGATTGAATAAAAAGGAAGTGCGACCTGTATTTATTGGTTCTTGTTGTGTTTCTTTTTGTTTGGAGACCAGAAAAGCACTGTATTTCTAGACGGATCAATATTTGGGACACTGCAAATTCTAGTGTGCTAAGGTTTTCGAGTGCAAGTAGTCAAAAGCTACTATGTTTCTTACTGAGACTCTATTTGCTAACTATTTTTTCTCAAGATTTGACTCGTCGATTAACTTGCTTAGGTTGGTAATCGCCGGTTTGATGTTCTTTCTTAATTCCATTACCAGAGCGACTTTCTTGAAGTTGAATTTATTGACGTCTCGAATCACTCTGCCAAAAGCGTCAAGCCGACAGTTGGATAACCACTTCCTCAGCTTTGGGTCTCTGTTAAAGACCCCTTGATTCATCATGTTGCCCATCTGTGCCGTCAACCAGCCCACTGGATTATCAGGTAATGGAATGGGCCTGCAAACTTGGTTGCGCGAATCGTCATCAGGATAATTTGCTTCCACAAAGGCGGCCATTGCTCCGCTAAGACAGGGGTTAGGGACTTGCGTAGCTTGAGGTGTGATAAGGCCAGATTCGAATATATCTTTAGTCTGCAAAGTTACGAAATCTGTGGCTGAGGCGGTGCAGTCAATATAAAGAGTGTCGGTGGGCATGGCTACCTCGCTGCCGTCTTCCATTACCAATCTTTCCTGTTTGATTGTCCGGACTCGACCTTTCTCTATGAGATTGTCGATCTGGCTGAGTTGAGCTATCTCACCTTTGGAAATAATTGCGTAATGAAACATGGATGGGCGTTTGTCGCGATGAATGCGCAACAGAAAGCCACAAGCTTCCATTTGATCGAACAAATCATCTACGTTGCTTGCACTAGCTATCGCTCGCAGTTGTCCTGTTATGCATTCAATAGATTCATAGAAAAATTTCTCGTGACCTTGAACGACCTCTCGATTTAGTAGCCAGGACCGGCGTGGGCATATCCAGCTTACATTGTTCGGTTGAGCACCAGCGTTAAGTAGCCAAACACCCACATCCATTGCAGTTTTGCCCGCTCCGAGGATGCAGTAATTTTTGTGTTGTGTCACCGCGAGAGGTAACTGATTCGGCGTAACGCAAGCGACTCCGTCAGCGACTTCATAGCCACGCTTGTGTCTAGAAGGCACTGTAGTTTTGAAGTACGTCGTATCTACTACTTTCTGCTTAACGATTACCTCGAAGATTTCACCTGATAAGAGGTTCTTGAATTTCGCAACGCCAGACTCGGTTGAAAGCCATTCGCTCATAGGAAAGTAGCGCAGGCGGCCAGAGGGCAAGAATCGCTCACGCATGACTTTGTCAAAATAACTCTGTACCTCGTTGCCTGTTGCTAATTCGAGATACCCCTTGTTATGCCCTGTTTCGTCAATCCTCATCGACCCCAGCGGGGTAGAGGCGACGCCGTAGAAATGAGAAGGTTGATGTAGTTGTACAAATGAGTAGGCGTCGTTCCAATGACCGCCGGGTTGATGGTGATTGTCGATCATGATTATGTCGGCATTGCTTTCATCGAGTAGTGTGTCTGCAAACGCCATGCCCACGGCGCCTGTGCCAACTACGAGGTAATCAGTTTCTAATCTGTCTTGCATATGTGTTTTTACCTATGTCGTGATTTTGTTTCATCACAGGGTTCGGCTTTAGGTGAGTCTGGCTTACTTACTTAACAGAGTGCTTTATTGCTAGCGCTTCCCGCTGGGGTTTAGGCAGTGAGCGAATCACCAGCGAATAGGAGTTGTCGATCATTCTTTCTATTTCACCTTGAGGAATAGAACCATCGAGAATTACCGTGTTCCAGTGCTTCTTGTTCATATGGTAGCCAGGGATCACCGCTGTGAAAATATCTCTTAACGCTAGCGCCTCGTCGGGATCACATTTCAGATTGATTCTAGCAATGTCATTTTCGGTGCCAAGAGTTGCAAACATTTTGCCTTTCACTTTTGGCACCATAACATCAGGCCCGAATGGATAGTCTTTTACTGCTTCCGGCTTAGATAGTAGATATTGCATTGCTTCCTGATAGTTCATTAGTAACTAAACCTTACGAGCAGAGCTGCGTTAACAAAACTAGATTGCCTCATTGTCTGCGTTAGCAGTGCCAATTACAAATTTGCCCCTATTGTGATTAATGCTCTGAGCTGATGGAAGCGATTATCTATAATTCAAGCCCCCGCACGCCACAGGCAGGTTTAGGCATCGGCTTGAGGAGGGTAGGCGATTACTGTGTCTCGAGGCTGCAGGCCGGTTATTACTGTGTGTTCTCCTAGTTGGGCATTACTCTAAAAGCATTAGCGGCCCTTAGTTTTTCACTGCTTTTCTTGCAGTGGATAAATCAATTTTTCTGATCCATTCACTTTAATTTCATAAGTTAGTTGAAGCAGTTCGCCGATTTGGCCTTGTGAAAATCCTTGCCTGGCAAACC
>Ga0316189_10001302_pt1 | contig 24825 bp, 21 predicted proteins | sample LowCovwburrow_MG_FD_204930 | JGI IMG/M metagenome (GOLD analysis project Ga0316189, IMG submission 204930) | Coastal sediment microbial communities from Maine, United States - Lowes Cove worm burrow | ecosystem: Environmental > Aquatic > Marine > Coastal > Sediment | place: USA: Maine... | reverse complement strand
AAGCTAACTGTTTCAACATAGGAACAAATTATTTATCAAAATAACGTGATCGCGGTTTGGATGGAAGTGGGGTCTGTATATTACAGGTGCATGTGAAACAGTATTGAGTGTTAAATATGACAGCACCTATCTTATTTTGAAGAGTTCGCTGACATTAAAATGGCAGCCCCACATAGTTTTCCGCCAATGATGCCATCGCCGTTTTATAATGATCCTGCATCGCTTGGTAGAGGTAATAAATATCCGACGCTGCTGAATTCAGGCCGCGTGTACCGGTGGTGGTACGGTGTGTGCCGCATAACTGCCAGAAACATATTTCCGTAGCGCATCGGTTCTGTAACAAAACTGCGCAAAGGGGCGGTGCTTTTTTCAGTGGATTATCTGTTTTTGCAAGTATCCGTGGATGAAGCACTTGTTAGCGATGCGCAAAACTGTGGCAACATGCTTGCGGCAGTCGCACCGTTTGCGATTGAGCGAGGGCTTGTGAAAGCTATGGATGATGAAATCCGCCTTGCCGCCGGGCCAAAGATGAATCTGGGCGATGTCACGGATAAGACTGTGCCGAAGATGACTATGGTCAGTGCCCCGATGCAGGGTGGGGCAATTGGGACACGGACATTTGTTCCGCACCGCTACCATGCTTCGATTGGCGTTTTCGGCGCGGTTTCCGTAGCAACGGCCTGCTTGCTAGAGGGCTCTGTTGCGGCGGATCCGGCGGTTGTACCGATGGGCAATCCAAAGGCGTTGCAGATCGAACATCCGCTGGGAGAGACGACGATTATCGCTGAGCTGGCGGATGATGATGCGCGGGGCATTGGGTGATAAGGTGACGTCTTTGCATCAAAATTATCATATTCCGATTTCGAATACGGGTGCGGGAACAATGCTGCTGGAGTGTGATGAATAGATGTAGGAAGGGGTAAATTCGGGTTGCCGATCGCCGGTTTGCGGATTGCTTAATGGATTGATATAATCCAACATGCCCAATATTATGCAGTTGATCGTACAAATCTGCCTGCAAGGGGTTATAATGTATGCTATCCAATTTCTGAATGGTTCTGCGAAATAATCAATTTCCGCTTCGAATGGAATTGGTTCAAAAGAAAACAAGGGTTCTAGGGAGAAATACCATGAAAAAACTAATAAGTGCCGCACTTGCGGCAACCATGCTGACCAGCCTTGTGCAAGCAGCTGAGGTGAAAATCGGCTTTGTTACCACGTTGACAACAGGTGGTGCCGTGGTTGGCAAGGATCAGGAAAAAGCCGTCAATCTGGCGATTGAGCATATGGGCGGAAAAATGGGCGATCTGGACGTTAACTTGATTTTTGGCGACGATGGTTTCAAGCCTGAAACTGGCAAGCAGGTGACAGACAAGCTGGTTAAACAGGACAATGTCGATATTGTTGCAGGCTACATTTGGAGCAACGTCTTACTTGCTTCGCGTAAGTCTGTGCTTGATGCGGGCAAATTCCTAATCACCGCAAATGCGGGCCCCGGTCCCGTTGCAGGCAAGCTTTGCCATGAAAATTTCTTTTCTACCAGTTGGCAGAATGATGAAACACCAATGGCGATGGGGGAAGTTTTGAACCAGAAAGGTGTGAAATCGATTTATATTATCGCGCCGAACTATGCGGCAGGTAAAGGCATGGTTGCCGGCGTGAAACGTACCTTCAAGGGTGAGATCAAGGGAACGGACATGACCACGTGGCCGACACAGCTGGACTTTTCAGCAGAGTTGGCAAAAGCGAATGCATCAGGTGCTGAAGGCCTGTTTGTGTTCTATCCGGGCAAAGCCGGCGGTGCGTTTATGAAACAGTACCAACAGGCCGGCCTGAAAGACAGTTTGCCGCTTTATACAACATTTACTGTAGACGCGTTATCACTCCCGAAATTCCAGGCAGCAGACTTTACCGATGTTTTGGGATCACAGTTTACCCAACAATGGGACCCAACGATTGATAACGAACAGAACAAACGGTTTGTGGCGGATTTCCGTGCCAAGCACGGATCATATCCGTCGTTTTATGCTGCACAAGCGTACGATTCCATGTTCCTGATCAAGTCGGCGGTAGAAGCTGTCGGTGGCGATCTGTCCGATATGGACGGTATGCGTGCCACAATGAAATCGGCAAGTTATCCATCTGTGCGCGGTGAATACACCTATGGCAACAACCACATGCCAATTCAGGCGTATTACTTGCGTGAAGTTGTGAAAGATGATGATGGGAACTGGACTACCAAAATAGTGCAAACGGTTTATGAGGCACATCAGGATATCTACGCCAAAGACTGCGCCCTGAACTAAGTTCAGATACTTAACACTTAATATGGCCCGAACCGTATCTGGCCATATTAGCGTAACACTTAACAGAAATTTCAATCGTGGATTACACCCTTTTATTTACACAGGTGCTGAACGGCTTGCAACTGGGGTTGCTGTTGTTTCTGGTGGCCTCTGGTCTGACGTTGGTTTTCGGCATTCTGGATTTTGTCAATCTGGCGCATGGCTCGATTTATATGATCGGAGCTTTTATCTGTGCATCACTCACTTTGCTGGTGGGTAATTTTCTTTTGGCGGTTCTGATCGCTTTGCCACTGACCGGGTTGGTTGGTTATGTGGTTGAGCGGGTTGTGGCACGGAAATTATATGACAAAGATCATCTGGACCATGTGCTTGGTACATTCGGTTTGGTGCTTGTGTTGGACACAACGGCGCAAATCATTTGGGGCCCTGCGGGTATTACCGTGCCATTGCCTGCGTGGTTGAATGGGCAGGTGGAACTGTTTGACGGCGCGCGTATTCCCAGCTTTCGGTTGCTGATTATCGGTACAGGTCTGGCTGTGGCAGGTGGTTTGTTTTGGTTGGTGAATTATACACGACTGGGCATGCTGATCCGGGCAGGGGCGTCAAATCGTACTATGGTGTCGGCACTGGGTATTGATATTCAGTTTTTGTTCGCACTGGTCTTTGCGCTTGGTGCGGTATTGGCAGGACTGGCGGGCATGTTGATCTCACCCATTACGGGTACGTCTATTGGTATGGGTGGGCAGATTATTATCACTGCTTTCGTAGTGATTATCATTGGCGGCGTTGGCTCGATGAAAGGTGCATTTATCGCAGCCCTTCTTATCGGTTTGATAGATACGCTGGGGCGTTCGTTTCTAGACAAGTTATTTGCACTGGTGATGAGCGAAAACGCGGCTGAAACCGCAGCACCTGCCATAGCGGCAATGATGATTTATATTTTGATGGCAATCGTATTGGTGGTTAAACCGCAAGGTTTATTCCCGCCCAAGGTGCGTTGATGGGCAAGATGACGAAAACCGGTTGGGCGACATTGATCGGCATGGTTGCTCTCGCGATATTGCCGCCCTATTTTCTGCTGACGGGACAGGCGTTCTATATGGATTTGGCCACGCGGCTTGTGATCTTGGGGATTGCTGCGACCAGTCTGAACCTGATACTTGGTTATGGCGGGATGGTATCCTTTGGGCATGCCGCTTTTATCGGGCTTGGGGCTTATGCGGTGGGCATTACATCGTATCACGCCACATGGGGCGGGTTTGATCTGATTGCCAGTTATAACGGCTTGCTTCAACTTATCTTGGCTCTTTCGATCAGTGCGGCTTATGCGTTGGTAACCGGCGCTATCAGCTTGCGCACCAAAGGGGTTTATTTTCTGATGATCACAATGGCATTCGGGCAGATGGCGTTTTTTCTGTTCCAGTCTTTGGATGTTTATAACGGTGATGACGGGTTGACGATTGATGTGCGATCAGAGCTGCCCTTCATCAATCTGGACAGCCCGATGCAACTTTATATCTTGTGTTATATCTCGCTTGTTGTGGCAATGTTACTGGTCAAAACGATCGTTAATTCGCGCTTTGGTATGGTGTTGCAGGGGGCTAAGGACAATAACGAGCGCATGGTAACATTGGGTTATAACACCTATTTTTACCGCCTGACCGCCTATGTTATATCGGGGGTGATGTGTGGCTATGCGGGCTTTTTATTGGGTAACTTCACCACGTTTATTTCGCCTGCGATGATGCATTGGACGCGCTCGGGCGAGTTGATGTTCATGGTTATTCTGGGCGGGGCAGGTACGGCACTTGGCCCGATCCTTGGCTCGTCTATATTCATTCTTTTGGAAGAGGCATTGTCATCCATCACGCTTTACTGGCATCTGCCGTTTGGGGTGATCCTGATTGTGGTTGTTATGTTCGTGCGCGGTGGACTGATGGGCTTATTCAAAGGCAAGGGAGAATAACATGGCACCCTTGTTGCAAGTCAAAGGTCTGATGAAAAGTTTTGGCGGGGTTACGGCTACCGACAATGTAGATCTAGATGTGATAAAAGGCGAAGTTCATGCTATCATTGGCCCGAACGGGGCCGGAAAAACCACGTTGGTTTCACAACTGTCAGGAGCATTGAAGCCAGATGCCGGTGCGGTGTCGCTGAACGGTTCTGACATTACATATAAGCCTGCATACAAACGCGCCAAACTGGGAATAACAAGATCGTTTCAAATCACATCACTGGTGATGGGTATGTCGGTTCTGGACAATGTGGCACTGGCGGTACAGGCCAATGACGGACATTCGTATCGGTTTTTGAAACCTGCCCGCAAGATATCCCATATCCGCGATAAGGCGATGGAGACCCTGATCAAGGTTGGGTTGCACAAGCGGGCGAATGAAGCCACTTCGGCACTGTCACATGGTGAACATCGGCAAATGGAAATAGCAATTGCGTTGGCATCTGAAGCGGAGTTGATGCTTTTGGATGAACCTATGGCCGGGCTGGGGCCGGAAGAAAGCGCTTTGCTGGTTGCGTTTCTGAAAGAGTTGAAGGGCCAACGTACCATTTTGCTGATCGAGCATGATATGGATGCGGTCTTTGCCCTAGCTGACCGCATATCCGTGCTGGTCTACGGGCAGATTATCGCCACAGGATTGCCGGATGAAATCCGCAGCGATGACGCTGTACGGCATGCCTATCTGGGAGAGGAATAATGTTGAAAATATCCAACCTCACCACCCATTATGGCACATCTCAGGCTTTATTCGGGGTCGATCTGGATGTCAGGATGGGGCAAGTTGCAACCTTGCTTGGTCGCAACGGCATGGGCAAAACCACAACGATCAATTCGATCATGGGAATTGCGTCCGCCAGTAGTGGTTCAATAAATTTCGAAGGGTCAGAGTTGGTCAGTCGCCCATCCTTTCAAATCGCCAATCTGGGGCTGGGGCTAGTGCCTGAAGGACGTCAGATTTTTCCAAACCTGTCGATGATGGAAAACCTGATTGCTACGGCCAGCAACCATTTGAATGTCGTTAATCCGTGGACGGTTGAACGGATATTGGATTTGTTTCCTGAACTGGCAATACGGCAAGGTTCGATGGGTAATCTTTTGTCGGGGGGTGAGCAGCAAATGCTGGCCATTGGGCGGGCTTTGATGACCAACCCGAAATTGTTGATCCTCGATGAAGCAACCGAAGGGCTGGCCCCTTTGGTTCGCCAAAAAATATGGGCAGCTCTGACGTTGATTCGCAACGAAGGCATGTCCATTTTGGTGGTAGACAAAAATCTAAGAGATCTATTGCGCATTGCGGATTACAATTTCATTATCGAGCGCGGTAAAATAGTTTGGGATGGCACATCCGACGAGTTACGCAAGGACAGGGATGCTTTGCAGCGTTACCTAGGCGTTTAGGGATGGGCCCCTATGCAAGACCTATGTGCGCTTACGCAATATCTTGCGGATTATTAGGGATAATGCATTATAAAATATAAACCAAAACAGTCATGCGGGGCAGGGAGGCTTCCTTTGTATAGGCTAGAGCAGTTGAAGGGGCCTGAACGATCCAGATCAATCCGCTTTTAATCGCTTCATCAGCTGTTAAACTACCCCCCCAACATAAGCAGTGCATGTGCGCGGGCGGGTCCAAGGGACCTTACTAGTTGAAGCCCACCACCTGCATCAACAGACAGGTCGACTTTTACGAAAGATTAGGTCTAAACCTTCAATTAATTTATACACACCGGGTAAATCTACTACCGCAACTATCCAGGGTAATTACCGGTTAACAGCCGAAGGGCATCGCGTAAAATTAACAACATTTCGCGGGTAAACGCGTTCAGTTTGGTTTGTCTGTTGAGTGTGATAGAGGCAATTTCATCTACAACGGCGTACTGTAGAACAGGATCATCTTTTATATGTTATCGCCTTATTTGAATATTGCAGTATAGTACATATTCAGAAATATCTGCATGATTATCGGAAGATTTAAATGATTGTGTCTGTGCGCCGCAATGGAAAAATCGGGTATGTTGAAATCAATAATCCCCCTGTCAATGCGATAGGTCTTGCCGTGCGGCAAGGGCTTTTGAAAGCTGTTGAATGGGTGGCAGATCAAAAGGGTATGGAACGTGTTGTTCTTTCAGGGGCAAGTCAGGTTTTTTGCGCAGGCGGGGATGCCCATGAGTTTGATAGTGCACCGCAAGAACCGCATTTGCCTGATATTTTGCAGCATATAGAAGCCTCGGAAATACCTTGGCTGGCTGCCGCACACGGTACGGCATTGGGTGGTGGTGTTGAATTGATGCTTGCCTGTCGCTACAGGGTTGCAACGCCTGATGCGATGATTGGACTGCCAGAGGTTATATTGGGCGTTGTTCCGGGCGCGGGTGGCACACAAAGGTTACCACGCTTAATTGGCCTGAAAGCTGCCCTTGATATAATCGCAACGGGCAAAGCTATTAATGCCAGAGCTGCGGCTGACATCGGATTTCTGCACGCAGTTTCCAACGACCCTATTGCTCATGCATCAAGTGTTGATTTGGGTGTTGTTCTGACTATATCGCGTGTTTCGGAAATGGCGGCACCGATCGAAGATACGGAAGCTTTGGAAGCTGTAGCAAAAACCGCTCGAAAACGGATGCGGAACCAAACTGCACCGCTTATTGCAATTGATCTGGTGAGGCAGACTGTTAATTGTACATTTACCGATGGATTACGTAATGAACGCAAAGCGTTTTTGGCGTTGCGAGGATCGGATCAGGCAAAGGCCCTGCGGCATATATTTTTCGCCGAACGCGCGGCGCGTGCACCCGAATGGCTGCACGATACAACACCTCAGCCTGTATCAAATGCTGTCGTTGTTGGGGGTGGTACTATGGGGGCTGCTATTGCTTATACACTTTTGTCTGTCGGTATTCGGGTTAGTATTATTGAAACAGATGTGGATGGCGTTGACCGCGCATGCGCCAATGTTAACCGCATAATACAGGCCAGTTTGAAGCGCGGGATAATATCGAAAACACAGGCTAAAGAGCGGGCAGATAACTTCACCGCTACCACAGATTATGCGGTTGGAAATCAAGCTGATTTAGCGATTGAAGCTGCTTATGAAAGCATGGAGGTGAAAAAGCATGTGTTTCAGGCACTTGAACGTGCATTACCTGAACATGCAATTCTTGCAACGAATACATCCTATCTTGACCTTAATGAAATAGCCGCCGCGTTAAAAATTCCGGCACGTCTTGTCGGACTTCACTTTTTTGCACCCGCGCATATCATGAAATTGCTGGAGATTGTACGCGGAGAAAACACATCCGACATTGCACTGGCCACGGGGTTTGAACTTGCTAGAAGATTAAAGAAAATTCCGGTGTTGGCTGGTGTTTGTGATGGTTTCATTGGCAATCGTATTCTGGCCCGTTACCGCGAAGCTGCCGATATGCTTTTGATGGATGGCACAAACCCATGGGAATTGGACGAGGCCATGGTTGAGTTTGGCTATGCGATGGGCCCATATGAGGCGCAGGATCTTTCCGGATTAGACATTGCTTATGCTAACCGCCAACGACAAAAAAATGTCCGTGATCCAAACCGTCGTTACATTTCGATTTCGGATCGTATGGTTGAAGAGGGGCGGTTGGGTAAAAAAACAGGTGTTGGCTGGTACCGCTATCCGGGCGGTAACGGACCTGTCATTGACCCTTTGATCGAAGACCTGATTGTTGAAGAGGCGTATTTTGCTAAAGTAGAGCGTCGGGACTTCACCGATGACGAAATCCAGTCTAGGCTATTACTGGCAATGATAAACGAGGCAAGTGATATTCTTGCGGAAGGAATTGCGCAAACTGCCGCCGACATTGATCTGGTCACGGTACATGGTTACGGGTTTCCCAGATGGCGCGGCGGCTTGATGCATTATGCCGATTGTCTGGGGGTAAAAGCCATCCATGAAAAGCTGAATGCCTTGTGCAAAGAAGATGCGCTGATCTGGAAGCCAAGTAAGTTTATTGCCAAATGCGCTGATCTTGATTGCAAGGTTTCAGATGGTCGGAAATAGCCTGGCCAATTATTGAATGAAGATGCTTTCACCTGTTTAACGTCAGGGCTTATGGGTCCAATGAGGTCTATTTACTAAGAGAGTTTTTTGGCTCATCATAGACCCCAAAGAATGGGATATGAGACAAACATCTGAGAAGCTTGTTAAGGACATTAAACGAACACGTAAACAATATTCATCTGAACAGAAAATTAGGATCGTTTTGGACGGTTTGCGCGGCGAAGACAGTATTGCTAAGTTGTGTCGGCGCAAAGGTATTATGGATAAATGTATGCCTGCTGATTTAGTAACATCGCGAAATATGTTGTCGCCTTTGCCATAGGGTTGGGTCGCAGCTTTGCTGTAGGAATATCCAAACAAACCAACAACGCCTAGAACTGGAAGTGTAATTAATAAATAAGACTATATTTAACAAAGCGGGTCATAAAATTTCCCTGTATATTTATGGAAACTTAACAACTTAGTTCCGATGTTCAAGCTCAGCCGTTTCAGGAAAAGCCCCGTTCCTAACCCAGCAGTGTTTGGGTTAGCGGTGAGTTTGGTTTGCTTAAACCATCTATGACATCAAAGTGGTGTTTCATGCCGTCAAGGTATACATCTATATCGGCTCCGCGTTTTACCCAGATGTCACGTAGTAAGTGGCTTTGCCTGATAAATTCGGGCCGCTCAATGCTGCCCACCCAGCATATGAGCTTTGCGTTTTCCATAGGTACGTTTAAGCTGGGGCTTTCTGTGGCGGCCTCGGATGGTGTCAGGTTCAGGGTTTTGTTTAAATTGGTTTTCAGCAAATTACGTAAATCATGTAGACCACTGATCGATAAAGTTTTTATGATACGATTTTGGGTTGCAGTATCGATTGGGCTGTCTTTGCAGATCATTCGTGTGGCCAAATGCCCGCCTGCGGAATGGCCTGCAATCCGGATTGGGCCGTCCACTTTGCTTGCGGCAAAAGCAACGGCCTGCGAAATTTCGCGGGTTATGCCATTGATCCGTGCGTCAGGGGCAAGGGTATAGGATGGGATAGCCACGGCCCAACCATTGGCAAGCGGACCTGCTGCAAGATGTGAGAAATAAGAGCGATCCAGTCTGATCCAGTAACCGCCATGAATAAATATGACCAAACCCTTCGGTTTGGTATCCGGCCAAAAAATATCCAGCTTTTGGCGATCCGCTGGCCCATAAGACAAAGATAGATCTTGCTTGATGTCGCCGTCCCGAAACGCCTTTGCTTGCTTTTCCCAAGTCTCAAAATACCCAAGCGCATTTGGCACATGGCCCACATTGTCAAAAGCGTCGTCCCAATCGGTCATTTTAGTATGCCTTGTTATAATAGATAAAAACTTCGATTGCGTTATAGCGCACAAAGGCTAAGTTCGTTCAAGAAATCCGCGTGACATGAAAGGAATGTTCGATGAATGTTATTTTTGTCCAACTGCGTTGTAAACCGGGAACCGCTTATGAGGTTGCCGATGCTTTATATGATCGCGAAATTGTCTCGCAGCTTTATTCTACCAGTGGTGAATGGGATCTTCTGGCGCAGATTTATCCGCCAAAGGATGTGGATGTTGGAAAATGGGTCAACGATAATGTATTGGGGATCGAAGGTATTGAACGATCTCTGACAACGCTGACATTCAAAGCGTTTTAGGTTGCTTGTTTGCGGTACGTGGTTTGATTTTCTGTGACCATAACCACGGCCCGACACGCACCAGCATGATACCAAATCCGGCCGTCCACAAAAAGACAGTGATCTCTATTCCTGATAACCCTATTACCTGAAATGAAGGGGCGGCACTGCGCATAATCGCGGCGAGTATAATCAGGGCAAAAGCGGCAATAAGACTGGGGTCGATATGCAATGGGCGGCCCGTGTGGCCCAATGTTGCCCGCATGATTACAGCGGTGGTCATGCCGCCAATGGCGCCGATCCCAAGCAAATGAAGCCCTGCGGTTTGCGCATTCAATGCCAGCACGGTCAAGCCCACCGGAATAAATGCGTAGGCCACATGCAGGATCAGTAGAATTGGCGAATGTAATGTGCGGTGACCGCACCAACGCATTAGCCGTATGAAATGCAATAGGGCGGCCCCGCCCAAAAATCCGCGAGTTATGGGGGTGTCTGGAACAATAACCCATGTGGCCAATGCACCGACCCCACTTAAAAGGCAAAGCGCGTCAAAGCGATTGAATGGTACGGGCAGTCGGCCCGGGTTGGATTTGACCAGCCAATTACGGGTGAAGCTGGGAATGATCCGTCCACCGATCAAAGTAATCAAAAAGATTACTACGGCAATGCTTAACCTGCGGCTATAATCGGCGGTACCCTGGGTGATAATCTCTATATGAAACAGGATGTTTGCAGCAAGAAACATCATGACGGGCACCACCACTTTCAGGTTGCGCCAGTTGCGCCCCGCGATGACTTCAATCAGGATTATGGTGCAAACCGCAATCAAGAATGAACTATCGATTGCCATTATGATCAACGGTGGTCGTATGCCGCCGGTCCCTGCCATTGCAAAACGCCCAGCGATCCATAATGCGACCAATACACCTAACGGCCATCCGCGCACGGGCATACGGCCTGTCCAGTTCGGGATGGCAGTAAACAGAAAGCCGCAAATCACAGCGGCACCATAGCCAAACAACATTTCATGGATATGCCAGTCAGTGGCTGAAAATGAGCCGTTTAACTGAATAACGCCAGAATAAATGCCAAACCAAAGCGGGATTACAGTAGTACCAAACACAAGGGACAGCAGGAAAAATGGCCTAAACCCATAACTAAGTAAAGTTGGCCCATAGTAGGCTTTACGTTGTTTTTTCGACATTAGGGGTTCCGTCATTTCTATCGTATGGACACTATATAAATATAATATGTCTGGGATTTCTTTGCGCTACATCAAGTTTTAAAATCAGCGGAACTTGTAATAATTACTGTTAGCATTATTAAATATATTGAAGAAATAATTGAATGCAACTTCATTCGTTTCAACTTGCGTCCTTTCGTCTGATTGTGGATGTATAATCACAACTGACATTTAAGAGGTTCCGAATGACACTTCCATCTCGTCGTGCTGCGGATTTTTTGGCTGAACGGCTTTATCAGGCAGGTTGCCGTCATGCGTTCGGTATGCCTGGCGGTGAAGTTTTAACGTTGATTGATGCTTTGCGCAAAGCGGGTATCGAATTTACGCTTGTAAAACACGAAAACAGCGCGGGCTTTATGGCTGAAGGGGTTTATCATCGCACGGGCGCGCCTGGTATTTTAGTGGCAACGTTGGGGCCGGGGGCGGTGAACGGGTTCAATTCGATTGCAAATGCAATGCAGGACCGTGTGCCGTTGATTGTTTTGACAGGGTGTGTGGATGAAGATGAGGCCCTGACCTATACGCATCAGGTGATGGATCATCGTGCGGTTTTTGCACCAATCACTAAGGCTACGTTTTGTCTGACCGCCAGTGGGGCGGATATTATTGCAGACAAGGCTGTTGGGATTGCGACCGAAGGACGCCCAGGTCCGGTTCATATCGATGTGCCGATTTCTGTGGCGGATACACAAGTAACGGTACCGTATTTACGCAGGCGTGCGGTTGCTAGCAAGCTTAGTCCTGCGGATGGCCCTGATCTTGATCTGGCACGCGACTGGCTTGCGCAAGCTGTGCGCCCCGTGATGATCATTGGCGTGGACGCCATGAATGATAATGCGGGGGCCGATATTCTGGCCTTTGTTGAACGGTTTAACATTCCCTTTATCACCACGTATAAGGCCAAAGGTATCATTCCTGAAACGCACCCCTTATGTCTGGGTGGTGCCGGGCTTTCGCCGCTTGCCGATCAGGTTCTGGTGCCGTTCGTAAAAACGGCTGATCTGATTATTTGTGCAGGTTATGACCCAATAGAAATGCGCCCGGGCTGGCGTGAAGTATGGAATCCATTAGTTGTGAATGTCATTGATATAACAGCTGCGCCAAATCATCATTACATGCATCAGGCAACGCTGAGTTTTGTTGCTGATACAGGGTCAAGCCTGCGGGTAATTGGTTCTGCAACCTCGCGTTCCACATGGGGGAGTGGAGAGATTGAAGAGACCAAAGCTGCGCTTCGAAAAGTATTCCCAAGGGATGAAACATGGGGCCCTGCGGCTGTGATTGATGAATGCCGTCAATGTTTGCCCGAAACAACACTTGCGACCGCTGACAGTGGGGCGCACCGTATATTATTGTCACAAATGTGGACATGTTATGAACCGCGCGGTTTGATGCAGTCTTCGGCATTTTGCACAATGGGCTGTGCTGTTCCCTTAGCAATGGGGGTAAAAATTGCTTCACCTGATCGACCTGTAGTTTCGTTTTCAGGGGACGCGGGGTTTTTAATGGTGGCAGGTGAGCTGGCCACTGTCGCAGAGTTGGGTATCAAACCCATATTTGTCGTGTTTGTTGATGCCAGCCTTGCGTTGATCGAATTGAAACAACGGCAACGACAACTGAAAAATCACGCGGTGGAATTCGGGCTACATAATTACAGTGCCATCGCACGGGCTTTTGGTGGTGACGCTTATACGGTTGGATCGCGTATGGAGTTGCGTGCGGCCCTAAAACATGCACAAAAAGCAGAAAGTTTTACGCTGATTGCAGCAACCATTGAACGTGGGGCCTATGATGGCCGCCTATAGATAGGATTTGAAAATGAGTGGAGCACTTGAAGGATTGGTTGTTCTTGATCTGTCACGGATTTTGGCAGGGCCAACGGCGACGCAAATGTTGGGTGATCTTGGTGCTACGATTTTAAAGATCGAAAACCCCAAATCGGGCGGTGATGACACCCGCGCATGGGGGCCGAACTATGCGGTAGGCGTGGATGGGAAAAACACTGATCTAAGTGCTTATTTCATGTGCGCAAATCGCAACAAAAAATCCATTGCGGTTGATATAGCGACTCCTGAAGGACAGGATATCATTCGTCAATTGGCCGCGCGTGCCGATATTGTCGTTGAAAATTTCAAACCGGGTGGATTGGCTAAATACGGGTTGGATTATGCTACGATGCTGAAGGCACATCCGGAGTTGGTCTATTGTTCAATTTCCGGCTTTGGTCAGACCGGGCCGAACAGTGACAAGCCCGGTTATGATTTGATGGCCCAGGGCTACGGCGGGATTATGAGTTTGACAGGGGACGCGGACGGGCCGCCGATGAAAGTCGGGGTTGGTATCGCCGATGTGATGTGTGGGATGTATGCTACTATCGGTATTCTGGCTGCACTGCGCCATCTTGAGCGGACGGGCGAAGGTCAGCATGTTGAAGTGGCCTTGGTCGATACGCAAATGGCGTGGCTGATCAATGAAGGCACGAATTTTCTGACATCCGGTAAACTGCCTGAACGGCGTGGGAACGCGCATCCGAACATTGTGCCATATGATGTGTTCACAGCATCTGACGGACATGTGATCGTTGCTGTTGGCAATGATGCACAGTTCAAACGGTTCTGTGATTTTCTGGGCTGTCCTAAGTTGGCGGAAAGCCCGTTATACGCTACGAATGGTGCCCGTATTAAGAACCGCATTGATCTGATGATGGCTATTCGTCCGGTGTTGGCATTGCGTAAAATGGCGGATATTATTACAGGGATGGAAGCATTGTCGCTGCCGGTGGGGCCAATCAATACAGTTGCGGATGCACTGCAGTCCGAACAGGCAAAAGCACGTGAAATGGTGGTGTCCATTCCTAATAAAGATGTGAAGTCTGGCGTAGTTTCACTGCTTGGGAACCCTTTGAAATTGTCGCGTACCCCAGTGACGTATCGCACCCCGCCACCGCGTTTCGGACAAGATACAGACGAAGTTATTGCTGAATATATTGGCACACTGAAATCCAAATAAGGAGATTTTAAATGCACCGGATACTATTTATTTTGACTATAATCTTCACGCCTTTGATGGCCAACGCACAATCCGTGGCCCCACGCGATGGCTGGATGGTACTCCCGACACAGTTTAGTTACGATCAACTGGTCAAGCGCACGCGTTCCGCGATCAGCAAAGCCCCTATCGGTATCGTGACACAAGCAAGCGCGACGGTTGGCGCGAAAGGTCAGGGAATTAATATTCCGGGTAATATTGTACTTGGGGTCTATCGTAATGATTATGCCCGCAGAATGTTGGCCGCATCCGTCGCTGCCGGGATTGAGGCACCGATAAGGCTGTATGTCACAGAAAATGCCGATAACACTGCAACATTATCGTATAAAACCGCCTCAACCGTATTTGCACCGTATATGGATGAAGGCGGCAAAGAGCTGCGCGATCTTGCACAAGAACTTGATAAAGTTTTGTTAAATATTGCGCAAAAGGCTGCCCCCGCGCCCCAATAAAGCACTGCACTGTGTTTTTTGTCCTGTGGCTAGGTAGAATATCCACCATAATTTGTTGATTTTTGACTTATTTGGTCAAATAGACGTTATCTAGGGTTACAATGTATTCTTATTCAAACGCAGACAGCCTATATATCCAATAGGTAATTTACTGAGAATAAGGGAAGATCCGTATGTTGACTGATATCTTTGGAAGCGATGTTTCGCTTGAAACACCTGCCGCTGTTGATAGCTGGAATAAGATGCAACTTGGATTTCTTGCCCATGCGGCGGTGACACCAACATATTTGGCTGACGTATTGGAACGCGAGCCAAATTTTGCACTGGGCCATGCAACCAAAGGGCTTTTCTGTATGATGCTGGGACGCAAAGAATTGGTGCAAACTGCCCTAGAGGCCGAGCAAGCGGCGCGTCTAGCGCTTAAGACAGTATTTCCTACTGCGCGCGAACGTGGCTTTGTGGAAGCACTTAGCCTATGGTTGGCTGGGCACCCAATTGCTGCCCGTGACCGTATCGAAGATGTTTTACAGCTGTATCCGCAAGATAGTCTTGCAATGAAGATATCCCATGCGATTTCGTTTATTCTAGGAGATGCCAAGACCATGCGTATTTCGGTTGAGCAGGTTTTACCTGCTTATGATGAATACCATGCGGGGCGGGGCTATCTGTTGGGTTGTCATGCGTTCACGTTGGAAGAGACTGGTGATTATAGCCAAGCTGAAATAGCAGGCCGCAAAGGTATGCTTCAGGCCCCTGATGATGCTTGGGGTTTGCATGCGGTTGCGCATGTTTATGATATGACGGGTAATGCAAAGGCTGGCATAGAATGGCTTGATGACCGTGAACACGCATGGGCGCATTGTAACAACTTTCGTTATCATGTCTGGTGGCACAAGGCTTTGATGTATCTGGATCAGGGTGAAATTGATAAGGTTTTGCACCTTTATGATACCGAAGTGCGTAAAGACCATACCGACGATTACCGCGACATTTCCAACGGCACGTCGATTCTTAGTCGTTTGGAATTGGAAGGTATTGATGTGGGTAATCGTTGGGAAGAACTGGCTGATCTATCAGAAAACCGTACCGAAGACGGGTGCCTGATTTTTGCAGATTTGCATTATATGCTGGCTCTTGTTGGGGATAATCGTAGTGGTGCGATTAAATCCATGATGTCGCGTATGCACAAAGATGCCAAAAGCAATAAAACCGATATGGAAAAAACCATTGCTGACCCTGGCCTTGCAGCTGCGACGGGATTAGAAGCTTTTGGTGACGCGGACTATAAGAAAGCTTTCCTAAATCTGGCGAAAGCGCGTAGGACAATGCAATTGGCAGGTGGCAGTCATGCCCAACGCGATGTATTTGAACGCTTGACGATTGATGCGGGTATTCGAAGTGGGTTCTTAGATGAAGCCAAAGCAATCCTGAACGAACGCAAAACCAAGCGTGGTGGGACGGATGATCATTACGCGGCGGTTCGTTATGAAATGATTTCCGATACACGCGGTGAAAATGCGACAGAGTTGCAGTTGCCTGCCGAATAAATTTTGGCAAAACGCCAACATATTTTTGACTTTAGGAGTGTCCACGAATGAGTTCGATCACAGCCGATCCTGGCTCTGCGCATATTACTGCAACGGCGCCAAAAGCTGTGGTAGCGACGGCGCGTGATCCAAGGCTGGATTTTTACCGTGGCATAGCGATGTTTATCATTCTGTTTGCCCATACACCCGGGAATTTTTTCACCAGCTGGATTCCAGCGCGTTGGGGATTTTCGGATGCGACCGAAATGTTTGTATTCTGTTCCGGTATGGCGTCTGCCATTGCGTTTGGTCGTACTTTTGATCGTGCCGGCTGGACACTGGGTACTGCACGTGTTGGCTATCGCGTCTGGCAGGTTTACTGGGCCCATATTGCAATGTTTTTTACGATTGCGATGATGATGGCGTTTTGGGACAATACAGATCTGTTTGATAAGAACTACATTAACAGTTTGAATCTAGGTAATTTTTTTAAAGATACCGCACAAAATATTGTAGGTATATTTACCCTGACATATGTGCCCAACTATTTTGATATTCTACCGATGTATCTGGTTATCCTTGCAATGATGCCATTTGTGATGGCGGCGTCACGGCTTCATTTGGGGTTGGCGGCGGCTCTGGTTATTGTTACTTGGCTTTTTGCGCAACGTTTGTTGCTGAAAGAGTTGGGCAATCCGGAACTGGCTTTGAACTTGCCGGCAGAACCATGGTCTGCGCGACGGTGGTTCTTCAATCCGTTTGGCTGGCAGTTGGTTTTTTTCACGGGCTTTGCATTTATGCGCGGCTGGATACCTGCCCCCCCCGTCAAAACATGGTTGATTGTTGTAGCCGTGGTGATTGTCATACTCAACATCCCGTTTTCAAATATCGGGATGCGCGAGTTTGGCTTTGATTGGGCGCGTGACTGGCGGATTGGCCACAAATGGATGATCAATAAATCTGATTTTGGTATATTGCGCTATGTGCATTTTCTGGCTCTGGCCTATCTGGGTTGGGTTGTTGCGGGCGAAGGCGGCAAACATTTGCTTACAAAAGGTCAATCGGGGCTTTCCGCGGCTTGGGCCCATGTTGTTGCCGTCATTATGAAGGTTGGCCAGCAATCGCTTGCGGTTTTTGTCTTTTCAATGGTTTTTGCCCGTTTCAGCGGTTTTTTGCTGGACCAGATAGAACGTTCTACGTTGAAGACGACATTGGTAAATTTCCTTGGTATGGCAGTCATTATAACCGTCGCTTATTTTGTTGCTTGGATCAAAAAGCACCCGTGGCGGGCAGCAAAGGTATAATGGATGTATAGGCGCGGCTTTCTGACAGCTTTGGCAAGTTTTATGGCCCTTGGTAATAGAGCTGTAAACGCTGCTCCTGTGGTTGTTGATCAGCGACCTTTTTCAAAAGAGATATTGATAGAAGAGGCACGTATTCTGTCACGCCATTCATACGTTCCGCGTAAAATGGTGCCTCAGGAATGGCAGGATCTAAGTTACGACCAGTATAAATCAATTTGGTTCAAAGAAAATCACGCGCTTTGGCAGGGTACTAACAACCCATATCGTGTGGATTTTTTTCACCCGGGATTATATTTTCCACAACCCGTTCAGATCAATATTGTTGAAGGTGGGGTTGCAAAGCGTCTTGCGTTTGATTTTACGTTGTTTGAAAAAACCGACCAAGTGCCGGATTTACCCATAGATGATAGTTTGGGTTTCTCGGGCTTTCGTTTGCGCACTGAAATTGAAAAGCCCGGCGTTTTTCAGGAATTCATGGTGATGCAGGGTGCCAGCTACTTTCGCGCGATTGCAAAGGGCCAGCATTACGGTTTGTCCGCGCGCGGGCTAGCCCTAAATACCGCTGATCCCGAAGGTGAGGAATTTCCGGATTTTACCCAATTCTGGATCGAACGCCCCGCCGCTGGCGACAAGGGAATTGCGATTCATGCATTGATGGATGCGCCATCTGTTACCGGGCTTTACAGCTTTGTAATTAGCCCCGGATCATCCACTGTGATGGATATATCAGCCCATATTTTCGCGCGCAAAGAACTGGATCATATCGGGCTTGGTCCACTGACAAGTATGTTCCTGTTCGACGAAACCAATCGTTCACGGTTTGATGACTTTCGCCCCACCGTCCACGATTCAGACGGGTTGATGGTGCGAAATGGAGCCGGTGAAACCCTGTGGCGCGCACTTGCCAACCCCAAAAATCTGCAAGTCAGCAGTTTCGTTGATGACGGGCCAAAGGGATTTGGGCTTATGCAACGTCCGAAAAAGTTCTCTGACTTTGCCGACCTTGAAGCGGCCTATCACAAGCGGCCCGGGCTTTGGGTCGTGCCGGGTGAAGATTGGGGGAAAGGTTCTGTCACGTTGGTTGAAATCCCCGCTGACCGTGAAATTTACGATAATATCGTTGCCTACTGGCGACCGCGAACACCTATTCCTGCGGGAGGAGAGCATCAATTTACATATCGGTTAAACTGGGGTGGTGAGCCCGCGGCGGTTAAGCCGATCACACGCGTTATAAATACCCGTATGGGCAAGCGATTTTCAGGCGGTTATATTGCGACGATTGATTTTGCTGATCATGCCGTTATTCCGCAAGATCTAAGCATGATCACCCGTCATATTAGCGTCAACAGAGGTGCGGTCAGTGACGGGATTTTGCAAAAAAACCCTGAAACGGGCGGTGCGCGACTTGCTTTCACGTTTGATCCCAAAGGCGCACAATCAGTGGATATGCGTGTGCAGCTTATGATGGACGGACATTCCATATCCGAAGTATGGTTATACAGGTGGACTGTGTGATGAATGATTTATCACATTATAAGTATGACAATCTTGACTGGATGCCCTCGCGTAAACCTATTGGAATGCCGGCGCAGGATTTTCGCAATCCATATCGTGATGTGGAAGCACCAAATTGGCAGAAACGCTCATACAACTGGGCGTCACGGCTATTTACGTTTGGGGCGGCTCTGCTGACCACAGGATTGTTACTGGCCGCGTTTACAGACTGGCTTTCCACAGGTGGATTTGGCGCGCTTGAATATTTTCTGATCGTGATGGTTGGACTGACATTTTTTTGGATTTCATTATCTGTGAGTACGGCAACCACAGGGATTGTCAGTTTTTGGTTGAACCGCCAACCGCTTCAAAGGGCAGGTCCGCTTGCAAAAGCGTTGGATGTGGCCCTTTTGTTACCAATTTACAATGAAAACCCGTCAGATGTTTTCGGAAATGCCGCAGCTATGCTGGAAGAGCTGCGGGGGACGAACAGTCAACACAGATTTTCATTGTTCATTCTTAGTGATACGCAAGACCCAGAAATTGCTGCGCAGGAAATGCGTGCAATGCTGATTATGCGTAATGCAAGCGGTGATGACGAACAGATTTATTATCGGCGTCGTCCGCAAAACACGGATCGCAAAACTGGCAATATTGCCGATTGGATTGAAGGGTGGGGTGGCGATTACAAGGCCATGCTCGTTTTGGACGCGGATAGTTTAATGAGCAGTCAGGCCATCGTTACGCTTGCTGATGAGTTGTCCAACGATCCATCTGCGGGTCTGATCCAATCCTGCCCGAAACTGTTTGGTGCAGAAACTCTGTTTGCCCGCATGCAGCAATTTTCCAACGTGACATATGGTTGGCCGTTGGCCGAGGGGTTGGCTTCGTGGTCAAACCGTGAAGGTAATTACTGGGGCCATAATGCAATTATCCGCACGGCCGCATTTGCATCTTGTGCGGGCTTGCCGCGGGTTAAATCTTTACACGGTAAAGATAAACTAATCCTGTCGCATGATTTTGTCGAAGCAGGCTTGTTGCGTCGCGCGGGTTGGGCGGTTCGATTTTTGCCGCGCGTTGAAGGCAGTTATGAAGAAACGCCTGCAACGCTAATTGATTATGTATTACGGGATCGACGTTGGTGTCAGGGTAATCTGCAACACTTGCGCATTCTGTCTGCTGCCGGGTTTCATGCAGTTTCGCGGTTTCATTTGCTTCATGGTGCGATCAGTTATCTATTGTCACCGGCATGGTTTATTTTACTGATGATATGGGCCTTGATCAACAACGGTGACGATACCAATATTATCAGTTATTTTAGCGATGCAAGTCCTAGAATGCCGATTTGGCCACATATCAGCACTGTCAGTAGTCTGCTGATATTACTTTTCATGTACGGCATGTTGCTGGCCCCTAAAATCATCGGTGCGGCGGTGATGTGGGCATCGCCCGAAATGCGCCGCGCTTATGGTGGTAGTTTGCAATTTACGGCGTCTTTCCTGCTGGAGGTTTTGACCTCTTTTGCCTACGCACCGATTCTTATGATCCAACAAACCATTGCCGTCTTGCGCAGCCTTGTTGGTATCCATGATAATTGGGAACCGCAAAAAAGGCGGGGTGGTAAATATTCTGTCAGCGCGTTGATAAAGTTCCATACCGTAGAGCAAATATTTGGTTTTGCGTTACTGTTTGGGATGGGTGTCGGGATTGTTTCGCTTTGGTTATTACCCATTGCGATCAGCCTGTCCGGGGCCGTGATTTTGTCTTGGATAAGTGGGGTCAATCTTGTACGCAAAAACTGGAGCCGTCGACATTTAGGTACGCCAGATGAGGCTGAAATCCCGCGTGTGATTGCTTTGTCGCGCCAATATCGCGATGAAATGCGTAGTGTGCTTGAGGTTCTGCCGTCAGATCATATTGCCGCAGAGTGATAAAACCTTAATTTCGCACCGTTTTATCAGGCAGTTGTTCATACCAATTAAGAATCATATTTGCCCAGCCCTTGGGGACAGTATGACCACCTGGAAACAATGCAAACTCAAGAGCACTGTTCAGGGCGCAACCTTCCCATTTACGGCGCATAAACACACCTTTGGCGGAAATTTTTTCTGGACGTGGTTGTGCACATAAATTTGTTTCTCGCCACAGATCCAACGCATAAAACACATCACCCTGAATGAAATTGTTGTTGATTTTGCGCCCCTCCAAAGGGACGACTTTATCGGCCCATCCGTGGGTGTGAAACAATTTAACAGGTGTTTTGCACGATGTGGGATGCGGACGCCAGAAGCTACCGCTGACGGGGGCAAAGGCGGCGAATTCTGTTGGGTTATTGCAAGCAATATAAGAAACCATCGAGCCGCCAACTGAAAACCCCGCTAACAGGATGTTTTTGGGATCAAGATTAAATTTCTTTACCGCATCATCAATGACAGCTTTAAAAAAAGCGGCCTCATCGCGTCCGCGATTAAAGTTGGGATGAAAATTCCAACTGCTTGCGCGCGCATCTTTGCGTTTAATCGCGTTTGGTGCGATCAGGGCGTAACCGCGTTTCAAAATAGGGCCGGCAATGCGTTTGTTACCTACAGTTGCTTTGCCGCTACCGCCATAGCCGTGTAGGAAAATGACGATAGGCGTTTTTGCGTTGTTATGATCGGGTAATTTAATATTGTATGTACCGGATGCTATGACACAAGGGCCAGATGCCCCCGTGCAGTCCGCCATTGCAGGGCCAGTGAATGCAGCTGCCGCCAATACTGCCTTCCATGGTAGTAATGCCATTTCCTGTTGCCCTATGATTTGTCCAGTGGCAGGTTTCGTTTTATCCACCCTGGCCCGGCTTTAGATCCTAACATGCCTTCCGGTACATCAATGATGTTGGTGAACCCTGCTTTGATCAATTTTTGGCTAACCCTATTTGACCGCACACCACGGGCACAAATCAAAGCCACGGGTTTTGATCTGTCGCCTGCAAGCATACTATCAAGAACTGTAATGAAATCTTTTCTGCGCAGATCAAGCCGATGCGCTCCTTGCCCGCTGCCGGTTTTTTTCCACTCATCGGGGCGGCGAATATCAAGTAGGGTTATTTTACCGGAGAGGGCAAGTTTATGTGCAGTTGGTGGATCAATAGCGTCCCCGTTAAATGGCAAACTATTCATTTGGCTCCACGCGATAGAGCCGATAGAAACAGTAAGCCCGCCGCCAAGAAAGAGCCGCCGTGTCAGCCGTGGATTTTTTGTTAGCAATTGCATTGATCCTACCTTTGTCTGTGCATCCATCCTAGATATTTAAACATTCGTTTTTGAACCTCTATCTTCAATAATACGGTATATTATTAATTACACAGCCCCCATCACGCAGATTTTATCAAATGTTGGATATGTTATATTTCGTTTACTTGCCGTGAATAAGCGGTATAGATAAATACATTGACGGATCGAATATCAGGGGTGCAATTTGACGGGAATTACACTGAAAAAAATTGATGGTTATTTTTTTGTTGCATTCTTTTTTCTTTCGATAATGTCAACAACCGCAATGTCGGCCAATAAGTTCAAATCCCCCGATATTCTGGTCTTGGGCGATTCCCAGTTTACCTTTGGATCAGGACCGTCTTTTCTGGATTTTTTCCAAAATATTAAATCGAAATGTTCTCCGAATGCCGCACAAATGGGCAAGCTAAAGAAATTAGGGGATATGTCTGTTGCCGTTATTGGCGTACGCTCATCATCGTTACCCTCGTGGACGGCACGTAGTGGCAAAGGGAAGGGTGCTGTTTGCGATGTAGATCCGAAATGGAAGGTAAATGCAGGGTCATATGGTACGGTAAACAAAACCAAGAATATTTATATTCAGATTGGTAATGGCCCGCAGTATCAGTTCTGCAAGAAAAAATTATCGCCATTTGAAGCACTGTTCAAAGATAAATATTATGATCCGAAATTATTGGTCATGTCCTTTCTTGGAAATTCATCAGCAGGTTGGGCAAATAGCCCGGAAATGGCACTGAATGACGTGCAAAAAACAATGGCCCAGCTGCCGGATGATTTACCTTGCATTTTTATAACATCAGCACCCGCTTATAATAAAAAAACCAACGATGTACGGGTGCGTGCCCAAAGTAATCTGAAAAAAGCGTTTCAGGAAAGTGGTAGTCGGTGTTCATTTGTTGAAGGGCTGACACCTAAAACGATCGCGGCAAATTTAGGGGTCAAACAACATTTCCGGCGTAAGAAATCAGGTGAGGTAAAAGACCCTTATCATCCAAATAAAAAGGCTGCGAAAAAGTTTTTTGCGATTGAAAAAAATAACATATGTGCAGCGATTTTCACTCAGATCGGTAAATAAAACTATTTATGTTACCTATATGATTTCCCTAAACGCGTAGATAAAAGGCGACAGCGATTGCAGAGTATCTATTCAGGGCAATAATATCACAATTTTATAAAATTTATCTACAAATTGATGCAGATCAAAACCGCAGTCAGATAACAGATTTAAAGGTTCTCTTGGATGGCGACTGAGTCGTACTTCTAACCATATTAAAACCGGAGAAACCCCTATGAAACCGAAACATCTTTTTACAGTTTTGCCTGCATTTGCATTTGCCCTGCTTTGCACAACGGCAATTACGTCGCCTGTAGCCGCTGAAACATCCGCGAGCAATCCATGGGCAGGAACGAAATGGCTTATCCGCGGTCGGTTGATTGATGTCGCTCCGGACGAAAGTAATGGCCAATTGGGTGGCGCACCTGCTGCTTTGACTGCTGACGATGCAATTATGCCAGAGCTGGATATAACATATTTCTTCAATGATAATATAGCGGCCGAGCTTATCCTTGCAGTTTCACCACATGATATAAAACTGGGCGGGGCCGTGATTTCGGAAGTCTTGCTTTTGCCGCCAACCCTGACATTGCAATATCACCATCCAATGGGTGCGTTTAAACCATATGTGGGCGCGGGTTTGAACTATACCGCCATCATTTCAAGCGATCCAACACCCGCTATAGGCGGTGTGGATGATTGGGATGATGGATTCGGATTCGCTCTGCAAGCCGGTTTTGATTATGCCCTTGACGATAAATGGAGCTTTAACATGGATGTGAAAAAGCTTTGGCTGAATGTTGATGCAACAGTTACACCGGGTGCTGTTCCGGCAAGCGTTGACTTAGATCCATGGATTTTCGGTGTCGGCTTGGGGTATCGTTTCTAAAACACCGACCGATTATACTGTACATATACCGAAAGCATCTACTGGATGCTTTCGGCGATTTTTCTGTAGTCAAAAATTTCATTTATATAGGCCAGAAGAGATTAGCTATTTTAGTTGCTAAACCAAAGTGGGTCCATTGCCTCAACCGATTTTGAACCGTTCAAAATGGTTTGTGCCAAAGATGCCACGCGTGGCAGGCTATGTGCCGCATAAACATCGGCATGCGCAATCTTTGCTTTTAGGAAATTGACGTCCCAATCACCAGTGTTCTGTTGCGCAATTGCCGCCGTTTTATTCTTTAAAGCCATCCAGCCGCCGGTCAGATACCCGAGCATCATCAAGTAAGGTACAGAGATTGCGGCTGCCTCACGCGCAGAAAGCCCACCGGTCAGGATATGATCCAACGCGGTTTCTGCATCTTCGATTGCGGCCAGTAAAGTCTTGTCCGCATCTTGGCGAATATCTTCGATCAATGTACGCACGGCAACACCTTGGTCGCGTAGGGTTTTACGGAATATCAAGTCGTTTGCCTGAATTGCGGTCGTGCCCTC
>Ga0316189_10001300_pt1 | contig 24835 bp, 11 predicted proteins | sample LowCovwburrow_MG_FD_204930 | JGI IMG/M metagenome (GOLD analysis project Ga0316189, IMG submission 204930) | Coastal sediment microbial communities from Maine, United States - Lowes Cove worm burrow | ecosystem: Environmental > Aquatic > Marine > Coastal > Sediment | place: USA: Maine... | reverse complement strand
TAAGCATTTATCAATCCTATTAGGGCTTTATTAGTAATCGAAACCGCTAAGAGAAGAGTTTGCTAAAACCCAAACCAAATGTTTCATTTGATAGAAAGGCATGGTTTATCAATTATTGAATGGGATATCACAGTATCAGGGTCGATTGAGACCAGACCCGACCCCCATGACAACCCAACGCCATAGCCAATCAGCATCAGTGATAGCTTTTTTGGAATTTTAGATTTGCAGACTGCTTGGGTTATGGTTAAAGGTACTGAGGGGCCACCACTATTCCCATACTCATCCAATATAATCGGCGTTCGTTCAGCAGGTAACCCACATTTTTTGACTAAATGTTTCATCATAAACTGATTGGATTGATGGAACACATAGTAATCAACGTCATCCACTTCCAGCCCCCCCATTTCCAATGTGCGGCTTATCAACGGCGGCACTCTTTTTATCGTGAAATTAAACAATCCACTACCATTCATATGCAAATAATGCTCTCTTGAGTCTTTATCAAACCGATTCCTAAAGCCTCCGGCTGGTATTATCAGATCATCATAGCCGGTGCCATCTGTATGCAGTTTAAAATACCATGGCTCCGCACCAGGCTCTTTTTCAACTGCAGTGGCAGTACCAGCGTCACCAAATAACATCGATGTCGCCCTATCATCAGAGCTGGTTATCAGACTAGGTGTTTCTCCATGTAATACCAAAACCCTGCTGAGACCAGAGTTGATCATCATTGAAGCTAGCCATAAACCGTAAGGGTACCCAGAACATCCAAGTCCGACGTCGAAAGTTGCACAATTGTCAGACAATCCTAAATCACGATGTAACAAACAGCTGGTAGATGGTAGAAAATAGTCCGGAGATTGAGTCACCATTATCAACGCATCAATGGTGTCCCGCTCCCAATCAAGTTTGGCCAAAAGGTCATCTGCGGCTTGCAGGCACATGTCACTACTGCATACTTTCCCATCTGATACTCGGCGTTTTTTTACCCCGGCTATTGCAATTATTTTCCGAACTTCATCTTTTGGAAAATCCTTATTATCATTGGCATTATCAATAATATGCGAAGGGACACAGCTACTGACGCCTGCTATTCGACAATTTTTATGGGTAGATTCCGTCATGAAAACCTCGTGCTGATTACTTGCTTAACCTTAATTTAGAACTTACTTTAAAATGTAGAGGTGCATCACAATTAGTAGTGGCACATAAGGCATACTTTCAAACTATGATGTTTTCGCTGCTGGTTCCAAAATTAATATTATTAATCTTCGATGTTGGAGCATCGTGGCACTATAGTTTGAAACTTCTGATTCAGACACTATATTCTAGGCTCGGATCTGAATAATTGAGATGTGTTGGCCCATGACTAATACATTTATTGACTTTGAAGTGCGCAGGACTATCAAGTGGTGTCAGCTCCGGTCTCTCGGTTGGCAGATAACCACGGTTTTAGCCCAACAGTCTACCAAAGTCAGTAATCCTAAGGCGTAATGAAGCAAAATTATATGGCTAGTGATCAGAAAATTACAGTAGATGACTTTTTAGTTCTTCTGGATGATGTATTCCTGGAACCAGAAGGCACTATAACCATAGACCTTAAACGAGATGAGATTCCCGGATGGGATTCTTTGGGCATACTATCTTTAATGGCTGAAATGGATGAGAAATTTGATATATTGTTGGATGCTAACGTTATCGGAGGCTTTGAATCAGTGGCTGATATCGTGAGTATACTGCGCCAAAATGGCGCTTTATTGGAATAAGTTGTATTAGTGAAATGCCCTTGACCATGCATAAGCTTTCCAAAGGACCGTAGGATGAAGTTATCTTTCGAGCGAATAAATACCTTATTGGCGAAGGCTTTAAGAATTGAACCGCATTTACTAAAATCCAGCTTCAGGCCAGCGACTGAGAAAGATTTCGACGATATTGTCAAATTTCGTCGGGACTACTTTGATGAAGAATTACCATGGAACGATGGGGCATATCTGCGTTGGCGTTACGATTTTAGCGATAGTGAAAGTGAAAACCGGAATATTTTCTGGATATTAGAGATAGATGGCGACCTATTGGGAGTCATAGGGACTGAGTGCTTAGAGCTTGTCGTAGGACGCGAAGTTAAGGAGGCCCATCATCCTCTGGATATACTAGTGAAACCGGAATTTAATGGCCTGGGCATCGGCGCATGGCTTAGCCTGGCTATCAATGAAAAGTACAATATCATCCTCGCCGTAACCGCCAACGAGAATTCTAAAAGCCTCTTCAATAGAGCTTACCATCCGATGCCTTATCTTAGTACATGGAAGTTAATGATTAAATCAGAAAATTTAGTCCGAAAACACATAAAGTCACCGACACTTGTTACTTTCATCTCAGCACTATTTGATCAAATTCTTTCTCTGCGCAGACTAATTGCGAGACGAGCCTCTTTGCCAAATGATGCCGAGATCAAGACAATCGAGCGTTTCTCCGATGAAATCAACGAATGGAGGTTATCAGGTACACATTCACCAGGTGTTTATCGGCTTCGCTCGGCAAAATTTTTAAATTGGCGTTTTGTGGATAACCCCAGAAGAGGCCACGAAATCATAGGCCTGTATGTCAACGACAATTTGATTGCATACATAGTTTACCATGTTTGGCATTCACCGAAACAACAAGGAGTGCTGGCTGGCATTGACGATTTCTTTTGGAATTCGGATAAAATAGAAGATTTAGGTTTTAAATGCGAGAACGTGCTCAATTTATTGATTACGAGGGCAACCGAGAGTATGCAACGGAGAAATGCCACGGTCATCATAATAAGCTTTTATGGCAAAATGATCGAATCGATATTGCGCTCCATGAGTTTTGTTGACCGTAGTGGAGAGGACGTATTCGGTGTTTCCACACAGATTGATAGCTTTAAAAATATCATTTATGACGAAAGCACATGGTTTTTGACCGACGCTGATACGCATGGTGAGAGTTTTTAAATAATGAATCAGCAGGCACCTGCCTGATCGGTTTGGGCAAAAGACCCCATCTTTATTTACCCCACCTCAAGGCTCATTCTGTTTCGCTTAGCCCTAACCAGCGCATCACCAAGTCAACAACAAAGACTTGATCTTCAGGTTCGGTAATGATGTGCGTAGTTTGTGGTAGGAAATGTTCTTCGAGCAACGAGCCGAAATTGACTTTCCCAAATGCCTCCCGTAACTGGCCGTGCGAGTTGTAACAACCCTCCTGCCCTGACGTCATGACCACCAGGATACGGACACCACGACGTACGAGCTCCTTGTATGCCGATGTAAGCACCTGTCTGTCAGGCTCGCGACCCGTTTCATTGAGAAGTTCCGGTAACAAGTAATCAGACGGTAGATCATCGGTCGAAACTTGCGCACCTAGCAACCGTTTGATTAACCCGACCCAACATTTAATATCAAGTATTTTCGGATAATAATGATAAAAATACCATTTTAGTGTTTTGAAACACATCGGATCAAACTGTACGATCCCGACCACTCGTGGATCCATAGCGGCAGCGGAAAGTGCGGAATCAGCACCAGAACATAATCCGCATAACACGAACTGCGTGATACCTTCCTGGATCGACAGCTTGCCCATTATTTCACGTATCTCGCTAACCAATCTTTCTTCGTGTGATACCCCGAGGGCCCGGGTTCCGCTATCGCCAATACCCGATGAGTCAAAGCGAAAAGACTGAATGCCGATTTTCGCGACAGACCTTGCCAACTTCACCGACAGATTAGAGGTCCCCACATGATGCATCAATCCGGAATTCAGCAAGATCAAGGCTGGTGATTTCGTGGCGACCTTTTCCGATGAAGTAAACACTCCAATCAATGGAACTGGTGTACCGACAGAAATGATTCGCTCAGAATAGATCATGCCGAGAGCCATTTTCTAATCGCGATCATAGAAGGTTCAGGTAAGATAATACCGCCGAAGGGATCCACTTCTATCCAGTCGTCAGGACCGGCTACGATTTCGACATCGGTTTTTCCAGTTTTAGCGTCGCTCAGTTTGAACTCCTCAAATATTTCTGCCTCCCGTGTACTTACTACGAGCATCTCATCGACGGCACCTGCCGGAAAATTTTCCCAACTACCTGTTTGTAAGCTGTTTTTAATCGAAGTATTGTAAGCGAAGCCATTCATGTGCAAAAAGTCCTTATCAGAAAAGTTGGCACGCGTCGTACCTTTAATTCGGATAACGTCTTCCAATTGCTGCCAATAGTATTTGTCTAAATAACTCGGTTCCCAAAGTACTAGACGTTGAATTTTACGATCCTGTGCGAGCTGTCTGGCAACAACTGTGCCTAGCCTTAGGGCAACCACATCAATTTTTGCCTCGGGTGACATTTCATGTAATTCATCGTAGGCGATCACCGCGCTATCAACCCACTGATCAAACGAGGTCTGTTCAAAATCGCCATAAGAGTCACCAGTGCCGGCGTAATCGAAGCGCAGCACGTCGAAACCGATATCCGAGAGAGTATCAGCAAGTCTACGGTAGGCTCGATGAACCCGCATGTACTCCTGGCCCACTGGATAAAGCAGCAAGACCGACCTATTTCTGTAATGTTCCGATGATGCAGTGTGAAAAACACCATATAACATTCGATCAGTGTTGCCGAAGAAAAAGCTTTCCATTTACCCTTATGTCCTCATTCTGCTAGTACTATTTACCAAAACCGCCGATTAATCGTAGAAAGCGTGCTACGTAGGAACCATTTTCAACCTTACCATTATAGTTTTCAATTCGAGTTTCTCGTTGATCTGGCAATGATTTCGCAATTTGCTGCAGGGTGTTTAGCATCATTTCCCGCGGGCTGATCCGTACCCCAAATTCCTTGTGTATTTTCTGGATCACGCTAATCGCCAGCAGTGAATGACCGCCGATATCAAAAAAGTTCTGATCGGTGCTGACCCTTTCGACCCGAAGCAATTCTGACCAGATCCTGGCAATCGTTCGCTCGGTTTCAGTTACCGGCTCAACGTGCTCAGGTTTCAATGACTGGCCCCCACTCAAGTTGGCAAGCGCCTTTCTATCCACCTTGCCGTTAGCCGTTAATGGCATTTCCGGGACCTGAATGAATTGTTGCGGAATCATATACGCAGGTAGAAGCCCTCCAAGCCTACGACGCAATTCCGTGGTTGGCACCTGAAAACCCTCGTCAAATCGAATAAATGCCAACAAACGACTATCGGATGTCCCGAAGACCTTGACGATGACCGCGGCTTCCACTATCCCATCAATTGCCAGTAACGACGATTCAATGTCGCCAATCTCTATACGAAATCCCCGCAGCTTGATTTGATCGTCGTCACGCCCCTTATATAGCAGTTCACCCTCGGCATTTCTCAGGACAATATCGCCCGTCCGGTAAGCTTTTCGGTTTCCATTTGCCCCAGGTAAGTCAAGGTCTACAAAGCGAGCGCCAGTTTGACCGGTGTCCCCAATGTACCCATCGGTTACGCCATGCCCGGAAATCAACAGTTCACCCGGCACTCCAATCGGACAAAGTTGTCGATGCGCATCGACGACAAAGCACTGCGTGTTATGTATCGGCTCACCCAGTGTGATCGCAGAGCTGCTATCCGTGATTTGGCTACAGGTTGACCAGATAGTTGTCTCTGTCGGGCCATACATATTCCACAATTCGCAACCGGCATCCAGCAGGCCCGAAGCAATATTTTCGGGCATCGCCTCCCCTCCGCATAAGGCCCTGAACCCTTCTTTTTTCGGCTGCCAATGCTCGGACAATAACACCTTCCAGGTTGCAGGTGTCGCCTGCAATGTGTCAACCTCATGCTCGGCTAGCAATCTGATTAGTTCAACCGCATCGAGTACTGCTTCTTTGGACGCGATCACGAGACTGCCACCAACCGAGAGAGGCAACAGTAACTCGAGCACCGAAATGTCGAAGGAAAGTGTCGTCACAGCCAACAACCGGTTTTTCGAGTTAAACCCGGGGCGAAGAGCCATCGACTGCAGTAAATTTGCGATGGCCCGTTGAGGTACAAGGACCCCCTTGGGTTGACCCGTCGAGCCCGATGTAAAAATGGTATAGCCCAGCGACCCACCATCGATACGCTGTAACATATCGATATCTACTAGATCTATTGCCTGTGCGTCATCACTCGGATTTGTGTCAACCTCTATGAACCGGGCACCCGAAATCGCGTCACGGTCCGTTCCCGCGCAAGTCAATATCGCAGCCGCCTTCGACTTGTCTACCATATACTGCAATCGACTTTCCGGAAATTCGGGATCGAGTGGCAGATAAGTATAGCCGGCCATCCAGATGCCCAGAATCGAAGCAATCATCTGCGGCGAGCGATCCATATAGATGCCGACGATGGATCCGGGCGCCAACCCTTCCCTGTCGAGCAACCCGGCGATAGTCACCGACCGCTGCATCAGTTGGGCATAACTGACTTGTTCGCCCTCGAATATAAGTGCAGTCGCGTCCGGGTTTTGTCGCGCGGCATCGAGTATCAATGACAATGCATCAGAATATGGAAACTCCCGAGCCGTCTGATTCGTCGTCAGTTGAAGTGCCTGGTCCGATGCGGAAAGCGGGTTGAGTTGCCAGATTGGGGATTGAGGTTGCTCGGCAGACAACTTGATGAGATTCTCGAAGTGCTCGAGCATCCGTATTGCGGTGGAACGCTCGAATAAATCCGTGCAGTATTCCAGCGCCAGTGAAAGGCCATCGTCGTTGTGTTCTATCCAAAAGGTAAGATCCGTTCTCGCCACGCCGATATCAGTTTCATATGGTTCGATCCGCATGTCTCCAAAATCATGCGGCCTTTGACGCTGATCCTGATAGCCGAGAAAAACCTGGTACAACGGCGTCCTGCTAGTGTCCCGTGGTGGATTGATGGCCCTTACGACTTGATCAAACGGGACATCCTGGTGACCAAAGCTATCAAAACACGCTTCCCGGGTGTTGCCCAGATGATCCGCAAAAGTGTCTTCCGGATTGACTACCAGGTGATAAACCAGGGTGTTAACGAAGAAACCAATGCTATTTTCAATATCGCTGTGCCCGCGACCCGCGACTGGAACTCCAACATTGACATTCTCCTGTCGCGAGTATTTCTGCAACAGAATGCTCAAAACAGACAGCAATCCCATGAATACAGTAGATTTTCCACGCTTTAAGGTATCCTCAAATACAGCCAGGACACTGCGATCGAGCTTATTAAGTACCGCATCACCCCGGTAACTCTGTTCCCGGGGGCGAGGATGATCCAGTGGCAGATCAAGCGGGGTATCTTCTCCCTGGTGCAGGTCCACCCAGAACTCGAGTTGCCTTTTGGCTTCGTCTGACTCCAGCCAGTCGCGTTGCCAGAGGGCATAGTCCGCATACTGTATCTCGACGGGTTCCAATTTGCATTCTGTGCCCCCAGTGAAACTTCGATACAGTTCAGCAGCTTCATACAACAGTCTCGAAATGGATATGCCATCAATAATGGAATGATGTGTAACCAAAAGCAGGACATGGTCAGCTTCACCTTGTTGGTAAAGCCGCCATCTAAATAGGGGCAAAATAGTCAAGTCAAACGGCCGTAGCACCTCCGCGTTTATTTCCTGGCGTAACTCGTCGGCGCTTTTACTGGAAAAGTCATGCACTTCCAGATGAAACTGCCACTCTGGCTGGATTTGTTGTGTTGGCCCTTCATCCACAACACGAAGCTCTGTTCTGAGCACTTCATGTCGCTGCACAACCTGGTTCAATGCAAACTCCAGCCCCTCGACATCGAGTGATCCAGTTAATCGATATGCGCCTGTAACGTTGTTGACTGATGAATCCGGTTCGATCTGAGTCATGTACCACAGTCGATGCTGCCCCGAGGACAACGGAATATTACCGATATTCCCTGGCCTTCTGGGTATCGAGTCGATTACATGGGCTTGCGCAGACTTCTTGTTCGCTGCTGCAATTCTGGCCTGTAATGCATTTTCTAAAGAGGTAGGCATAATGACTTAATCAACAAAGTTTTTTCACGAGATATATTGCTCTGAGGCCGATAATTCCGCTATCAATAATGATTCGACCTTGTCAGAAAATTCAACGATGGCGGGATAATCAAATATGAGTACCAGATCAATCTCGATATCCAATAGAGCACCTAGCTGCATAACAGTCTTCATGGCCAGCAGGGAATGCCCCCCGGCATCAAAAAAATTATCCTGTAGTGACAGGGTAGGAACCCGCAAAGCTTCCTTCATGACGTCTATTACTAGCTTTTGAATTTCCGAGATCTGATCATCATTATTGCGCCTGGTATCCTCCTGTGAAGCTGATTTCTGAGGCTGACCTATCAGTTTGATTGTCGCAGGCTTGTCGATTTTTCCATTCGGTGTGATTGGAAAGCTTTCTATTCCATAATACCGAGAAGGCACCATGTAGTCAGGAAGATACTCCTGTAATGCTGCCCTCGCTTCTGTATCATTGATCTCTCTCCCCTTGCCCTCGTGATAGACGAGCGCAATATATTCATTAGTATTGTCCTTAATAATAAGTGCGATCGCTTGATCCACGGAAAATATTTTCGCAAAGACCGAGGATATCTCGTCGAGTTCAATTCGGTACCCGCGCAGTTTAACCTGGTCGTCCACTCTTCCAAGACAATATAAATCGCCTTCCGTAGCATTAAAATAACCCAGATCGCCTGTGTGATACACGATACTATCTAGCTCTCCATGGAATCGAAATTTTTCATTCGTCAATTTCGGTTGACCAAGATAACCGCGCGCGAGACAGTTACCCGAGATACATATTTCACCGACTATCCCAGGAGGAACCAAACAGCCGGTTTCACCAATAATATGTACTTTTGAATTAGGAATGGGTGAACCTACCGGGACCTCCTTGAGTTCGTTATCAATTCTTTTAAAGAGCACCCATACCGTAGCCTCTGTTGGCCCATAGGCATTCCAGAGTTTGCCAACTTTTGGCAGTAATTGCTCTATAAGTTCTGGCTGAAGTGGTTCACCTCCGGCAATCGCCTTAATTTCTTTTGATCCCTGCCATTTAGACGCCAGTAACAAATTCCACGAACTAGGCGTCGCCTGTATAACCGAAACTCCCTGGCTTTCAATGATATTAGAAATCACTCGACCGTCCTGAGAATCCCGCTTATCGACGATTACGCTACTCGCACCCAGGAGAACCGGCAACCACAATTCGAGCACGGCGATGTCAAATGACAGAGTCGTCAAAGCAATAAATCTATCTGACTCAGTAAATCCAGGCCTCGATTGCATTCCATTCAAAAAATTCCACAGGGAGCCATGCGACACTTCAACGCCTTTGGGTTCTCCCGTCGAGCCCGACGTATATATAACATATGCAATTTGCTCTTGTTGAATTGCTATACTTTTGAGATCAGGACTGTTATCAGTAAGCATTTCCTCAACTATGAGGGATTTCACTCCCGGTCGCTGCGAGTATTTCCCGACCGCTTTACCAAATATTATTGCTTTCGCTCCTGCATTTTCGAGCATAAAATCGATCCGATTTGGCGGTAAATCTGAATCGATCGGCATATAACAAGCGCCAGTCTTTAAAACACCTAACAGGGACAAAACCATCTCTATCGATCGCGGCACAGCAATAGCGACGAGATCGCCATTTTCTACTCCATGCGCGACAAGAGCAGCTGCAACAGTGTCGCTACGTTTATCTAGTTCTTGATAGGAAATCGACTCACTACGATAAATGAATGCAACCCGATCCGGGTTGGCCATCGCATGTTTGGCCACCAATTGAGGAAGGCTAACAAACTCACCAAACTCCGATTCAGTCGCATTAAAACGTGCCATCGCTTCATGATGCGCATCTGCGAGAAATGGAATGGATGCAACATCGGAATCATGTCGTCTACTGGCTACATTCGTCAGGAAGCGCTCAAACTCGATAAGTCGAAACTGCATGTCCTCATCGTTATAAAGTGCGGCACTAAAGTGCACTTCGATACACAAATCCATATCAGTGACGGCGCAATTAAAAGATGCATCGAAGTAATCGAATTTCCTCGGAATAAATGATATTTCAGGTTGAATATCACCGAAACTCAGCTTAAATTCGGCTGATTCGACATTGAAGAGAATAGGCACCAAAGGACCATCGAGTCGCTCCCTGAGCATGAGACTGCTTTTAAGTAAGGTACCGAATGTGATCCTCCGATGTTCAAAATCATCCAGCATATCGCTCTTTGATTTGGCCAGTACATCGGCAAAAGTATCGGTACAATTGACGCTGACCTTAAACGGCAGTGTATTAACGCAATGTGCAACCAGGTCTGTCATTCCTGAATCGAGTTGCCCTGCGGTTGGAATTCCCAGCACAACTTCCGTACTTCCAGAAAGGTTACTCAAGTAAACCGCAAATGCTGTCGTCAGCAGGTTGCTCAGAGTTACTTTTTGCGCTTTCGCATAATCCTTTATCTGTCCAAAGCAATCTTCACTTAATCTGTGGCTTAAGAAACGGCATTGAAAATCATGCATGTTTATCCGTTCATTTCGCGATGGAATAGATGGGCTCATCGAATGTGTTGAAAACTTGCTTTGCCAGTACGCTAGGTCGTCATCCGTCTGAGCACGTACTGATTCCGAATCCAACCATCGCGCATAATCTCCAAACTGCTTGGCTATACTTTCCTCGGTATCTAACACTCCAACATATTCTTCAGCTAGGGATTGCAGGACAATTCCAGTCGACCAGCCATCTGCGGCAATATGGTGTGTTGTTAATAAGATCGTACAACCATTCGCTCTGTTTATGAATTTACAACGCCACAATGGACCGACTGCTAAATCAAAAGGTGTTTCAGCTTCTGACTTTAACAGACGCTCTATCACGCCATCATCAACTTGAGTTATCTCGTCGAAGTCGTTTTTTGGCACTGTCGCAATGTGGAAAAATGCACCGTCTTTGCTAAATGTCATACGCAAACTATCGTGTCTTGCAGCAGTTTTTTCCAACGCCTGTCGGAATTTTCGGGCTTCCAGGGCAATCTCAAAATCGAGGCGCACAGTTAGGTTGTAGGAACAATTCGCGTCGTGACCCATTTGTGCCGCTAGCCACAGTTCCTTCTGTGCCTCAGTCGTCTCGTGACTCGACAAGATATCCCCACCACTAAATGGATCGTAATTAACTTGCTCAGACATGATTAACTCTCTCAATCGGTACTGTTCAGGATATCGACGAGACGATACTTTCCAGGTTCTTCTGGATCCTCGATATACCAACCTGGCTGACCATTTGGGTCCCGACCAAGCCGGGCACCTGGTAACGGTGGTTTACTCGCGTCCAGCACTTCACTCTGCTTTGTAGCGCCGATTTCATTGCTATTTTTCTCCAACAAATTATCGGCGACGAGGCGGCCAACTGCTGACTCATAGGTTTCGATGAAATTCTGCAAGTCCTCATCGCTATGTGCCGTATTGAGAAAAATGACCCTCCCATCCCAAACAAATATTTTTGCTGAACGCATAAGCAAATAAAACATTGCCGATGCAACCGGATTTGAAAACAGAATGACGAAAAATGAGCTGCATCTTGAGATCCTAATATCAACTTCAAAGCGCTGATTTATGACCACAAGTTTCGCGCAAAGCATTTCGGTTCTGCTATTTAGTGTTTCCTGCAGCACAGGCCCTTCGTCAAGCAAATGTTTTAAAGTAGCTTTCGCAGCCGCTAGCATTAATGGGTGGCGTACAAATGTCCCTGCAAAAAATGTAACCCCGGCCTCAGGCACAGACTGATCACCGAATTCCCAAAATCCACCATCAAGAGCATCAAGAAATGCACTTTTACCGGCAACGACGCCCAACGGATAGCCACCGCCAATCACTTTTCCGTAGGTTACGATATCTGCCTGAATGTCGAACATGGTTTGTGCGCCACCGAGCGCCACTCTGAATCCCGTGACGATTTCGTCAAATATTAACGCAATCTGGTGTTTCTCGGTTATTTCTCGAAGTGTTTTCAGAAATTCGCGAGGCTGCAAAGTGGGATTCCTGCTCTGCACAGGCTCAACCAGGACCGCCGCCAGCTCATCCGCGTTCTCTTCAATCAAACGTATCGCGTCGTCAGTACCATAACTCGCGACCAGTACGTTTTGCAGACTTTCCTGCGGTATCCCGGGTGCGCCGGGAGCGGCGTCGACAAGATGTCGTGGATTGATGGTTACTTCATCGTGGATGCCGTGATAAGACTCCGAAAATACCAGGATTTTACTCCTGGCTGTAACCGTTCTAGCTATTCTCACAGCAGCCATAACGGCCTCCGTGCCGGTCGAGGCAAAAGCGACTCTTTCGACACCAGTGGCGTCCGATATCAACTTCGCCACATCGCAAGCCAACTGTGTTTGCGGCCCTGTCTCTACACCGGTCTGCACCTGCTCTATAACGGCATTTTTCAAAAATTCAGGACCATGGCCGAGAAGGATCGGACCGAAACCACAGGTAAAATCAACGAATCGGTTGTCGTCCACATCCCAAAGATAGGCACCGCTGGAGCGGTTGGTAAAAATTGGATATACCGCTTCTTTCCACATCGGGTTGAACCCGGAAACACTGCGAGGGTCCGAGAGCACCTGCCGACTGTCTTGTGTGCGCTCCTTCGAACCAGCTGTTACCTGAACATAGTCGGCAATGATCCTCTGAATGGCCTCCTCTTGATCAGTGCTTAGACTGTCGTTTCGGACCCTGGTAATCGCTGCACCACGACTCTTTCCCGGTTCTGGTCCCTTTTTGTTAGTTTTATTGGTTTGGTGAGTAGTTTGAGCCTCAGCCACCTCGCCGCTCGTGCCGGCGACTGCGAAACGGGTACGAACATTTTCAGGCATGATCTCGTCAATATAGTCATGTAAGGTGCTGAATGTACCTAAATCTTCCAATAAGCGACGGAATGGTACATCTGTCGAATATTCTCGTTTGAGCCCAATACTGAGCTGCGTTAACAATAACGAATCAAAACCCATATCGACGAAATCTGACAGGTCGTCAATATCGCTCGACGGTATTCCGATCATATCAGCCACAAGTGCTCGTAGTGAGAAACTCAAAGGTGATTGACCTTCATCTGGCTCAACAACCTGCCCGGCAGGTACATTGATAGCTGTACTTTCAGGGCTACTGGGTTCTGTCACCATCTGCCCAATCGGCTCAGCGGACGTCGCTTCTATCCAGTGCCGCTTTTCTTCAAAGGGATATCCAGGTAATGGTATGCGCCGTCCGCTATCACCAACTACTATATCTTCCCAAATTAGGTTGTGTCCTTGCTCCCACAACCGGGCTAACGTGTTCATGTATGCCTCTGGCTCAGAAATATTCCCATGCCTGGTATCCATGGCAGGGAAAGCAGCATGAGTTGATTTATCGGAAATGTGCTGGCGCAGAAAACCGGTTGCCGTGGTCCCTGGGCCTATCTCGACAAGAGAATATTGATCCTGCTGAATCAGGAAAGCCGCGGCCTGACTAAATTTTACTGGTTTGCGAATCTGATCACCCCAGTACCTTGAAGTTGTGGCCTCTTCGTCGGAAATCCATTCGCCCGTTACAGTCGATACAAACGGAATATTTGGTGGGTTCATGCGAATATCATCAAGGAAAGAAGCAAGTTGATCTGCAGCCTTTTCCATCATCGGCGAATGGAAAGCGTGAGATGTACGAATTCTCTTGACCATTACTTTCGACGCATCTAACTCGGCCTGCAATGCATCTATGGACTCAAGGCAACCTGCTACAACAGTTGATCTAGATGAATTGTAGGCCGCAATCTGGACCCCAGGCGTTAGCTTGGCCTCAACTTCATCAGCGCCCGCCAATATAGCCAACATCGCTCCTGGCTCCATGCTTTGCATCAATCTTCCACGCGTCGCGACTACTGCTATTGCGTCCTCCAGACTGAATACACCGGCAAAATAGGCCGCCAGATACTCTCCAATGCTATGACCGATCATTGCCTCGGGATTGATACCTGCACTGCCGTAGAGCTTGGTCAACGCATAGCCGATCGTAAACAGCGCCGGTTGTGCGAAGGCTGTTTGGTTTATTTTCGCATTGTCTATATTACCTTCATCGAAAAGCACATTCTTGAGCGGCGTATCAAGATGACGATCAAAAATTGAAAAACAGTTATCCATGGCCGTACGAAAACATTCGTTTTGAGCGTACAACATCTTACCCATACCCGGAAATTGAGACCCCTGCCCCGGGAATACAAACGCGATGTTTTTTACAGCATTTCCCGTATGAGTAAACACAGGTTTAGCGGCAATACTATCGAGTGCCAGTTGCAAGGATCCGGTTGACTCGGCAACTACTGCCGCACGGCACTCTTCGTCGCGCCGACCGACCCGGTGTGTATGTGCAATATCGGACAATGGCATATTCGTGTTGTTGGTGGAAAATTCTCGCAATTGTTCTATTTGCCGTGAAAGTGCCGATTCTGATTTGGCTGACAACATCACTGCATTCAATGAGGGTTCCGGACCCGCTTTAGCCTTACGTTGCGGTGCTTCCTGCAAAATAAGGTGAGCATTGGTACCACCGGATCCGAATGAGCTTACACCAGCGAGTCGTGGCCACCTATCTGCTGGCCAATCGATGCATCTGTCATTGATGTAAAACGGTGTATCTTCTATTCGAAGCTCGGGATTCGGGGACTGGAAATTCGCCATTGGCGGGATCTTAGCGGCCTGTAGGCTCAAGACAGTCTTGATAACACCGGCGACGCCGGCGGCAACGTCGAGATGTCCCAGGTTGCTTTTTATTGAGCCGATTGCACAATACCCACGATCAGAACTGTACTCTCCATAAGCCGCCTTAAGCGCTTCAACCTCAATCGGGTCTCCGATTGGAGTCGCCGTACCATGGGCCTCCACCAGCCCGATGTCTCTTGCATCAACCTCTGCATGCGCCAGAGCCTGAGCAATTGCCTCAGCCTGCCCCTCAACACCAGGCGCAGCAAAACTCGCGCGCTTTGCTCCGTCGTTATTGACCCCGACCCCTCTGATAATTGCGGCTATAAAATCGTCATCCTCGATCGCTTCCTGTAATCGTTTCATAACAATGATGCCGCCGCCATTGCTGAAAAAAGTCCCTTGTGCCCTGGCATCGAAAGAACGACACGCTCCGTCGGGAGAAAGAATGCTGCCTTCCTGATAGACGTAGCCCCGATTCTGCGGTGTAGTCACCGAAATTCCACCGGCAAGCGCCATGTCACATTGGTATGTCTGCAGTGCATAAAACGCCTGCGCAATAGCCACCGATGAGGTCGAACATGCGGTAGACAGGTTGAGACAGGGACCGGTCAAATCCAGCTTATGTGCGACGCGAGTGGCCAGGTAATCCTTTTCGTTGCCCATCATCGCGTTTAACTCACCTATCCGTGCGAGCACATCCGGTCGCCTGGCCAGGTGATTTCGAAAATAAGTGATATTAGATAAACCCGCGTAGACGCCGATAGGTAACTCTCTTGTATTTCGGTAATAGCCTGCATCCTCAAGTGCGTGAACCGCAAGCTGCAGAAATACCCTTTGCTGCGGATCAAGTATTTCCGCTTCACGACTGCTAAACCCAAAATACTCAGCATCGAAAAATTCGGCGCCCGCCAACACACCGCGTACCGGTACGTAATTAGACGAATTGACAAGATCTTCAGAAAGGCTTGGGTCCAATTCACCTTTACGGAAACGAGTGGCCGTAGTCTCACCGCGCTCAAGCACGGGCCAAATGGATTTGCTGTCAAACCCACCCGGAAAGCTGGCTGACATACCTATAATTGCAATAGCATGCTCTGTCGAACTGTCATTCATAACGCGTTACATTCCTTCAATTCAATAAAACAACAGGCAGAAATTTCATACATTGCGCTTTCCTCCTCGTACCCGCTTCTCGCTAGCCCTGCGAAGTGCAGATCTCGAACGATCGGCACGTAAGCGCCCGCGATCAACCAGACCAGTGGGCAACTCGAGAGTACTTCCCAGATGGCCTGCAAGCCCTCGAACCGTTGGATCACGGAATAGAGCCACGAAAGGTATCTCTTTACCGAACTCTGCTTTTATCCGAGACATGAGGACCGGCACCATAATCGACCGTCCGCCCAAATCGAAGAAGTTATCGGTGACTCCAATTCTTGGATCACCAAACAAGTTACGCCAGATTTCGACAAGTCTCTGTTCGTCGATATTTTCTGAGGCCTGTCCCTGGGGCTTTACCTGGAGCTCGAAATTTACAAACCGCGCGTAGTCGTATTCATTTACCGATTCAGGTCTTTTTCCTTTGCCAATAGCAGACAGAAAGCCTCTAACTAACAGCGCCGCATCCTCAACAAATTTTGCCGATATCCTCGCGCTATCATAGATAAAATCAAGGCGAGCCTGAGTGCCTGGAATCACCACTAATGTAAGCGCGAAATTGGTTCTAACCGGCGTAGAAACCTCAGTTACTTTAACCTCGCTACCCATGTCAAAGGTTAAGTCATTTATTCGGTAGTTCTGAAATACAACGAGGCTCTCAAACATGGGGGTAACCCATGGAATGCTGCTTGCATCCTGGATCTCTGCCGGTGAATGGAATTGACGATCCTGAAACCCGAAAATCGTTGTGTGCACATTTTGAAATATCTCATCCGGATTCCTACCCTCAACATTGACACGAACAGGTAGATTTGTAACAAACGGGCCCACTACTTCTGTGAAATCCACATCGACTGTTGAGCGTCCCGAGAATGTAGAACCAATGCAAACGCTACTCTTATTCAATAGACTTGCCAGCGCATACGCCCAGGCCGCATGAAACAAACTACTTACAGTCACCCTCTCGCTAACAGCTGCTTTTCTAATTTTGTCTGAAAGCTGGCCATCTAGAATTTCGGCACGAGTCGATACTCCAACAAGCCCGGTCTTTTCGTCAGGCAGCCGGCCGTCGGAATCGAGTCCTTTTAAATACTCCTCCCAAAATTCTATGTCGATTTTCGGGCGTGATCTTGAAATCCACTCAACATAGCTAGCGTAGTCACTCGATGCGAAATTCACCGCAACTGGTTGCTCGTTGACAAACTGTTGGTACCGTCCATGAACATGATGCAATACGATTGGCCATGACCAACCATCTATATGAACGTGATGATGCGTCCAGATCAGATAGTGCGTGCGATCGCCGACACTAACTAGCAATAAACGATGCAGAGGGCCGACAGCTACATCTAACCCGCGAGACAGCTCCTGACCCCGTACTTCTTCCAGGTCGTCGATATGATCAATGGTTAAATCTTGCCACTCCATATTTGCTTGCGGGTGAAATGCCTGCAAAATTTTTCCGTGTGAGTTGGTTGGAAATGTCGTGCTCAGTCCAGTATGGTCCTGCAGTGTTTCTTGCCAGGCCCGACGCAATGCCGTTGCGTCTAGTGCCCCCTCGAGTTTCAGATACCATTGCTCGATACCAATATCCAGGTTGCCACGTCTCCCAGACAGGTAGAGATCCTGAATCGGTGTCGTAGGCATGATTCTTGTTGCATCTTTCGCAACTAACTTCGCCTGCTCCCAGTCCGAAAGCGAAACCAGCAATTTGTCGGGGCTGATATTTAGCTCCCTAATAAGTGCGTTGGTCATTTCGATACGTTGCAAAAAAACCTGCGAAATGCGCTCGATAATCTCCATCGGAAAGCCAGTCGCATCATATAAAACATCAATATGAACGTTGTAATCGTCGATTGCTACTACCCATTCGCAGGGATGACTGTGAGACGCTGATTCGCTCCTCCAGGTTTTGAATAACGGAGCGTGTAACTCAAGATTCTTGCATTTGTTGAATAGCCCTGAAAAATTTCCCATGTAATTAAAAAGGTGCTCTGCAAAATCCTGGGAACGAAGTCTTCCACAAGATTGCAATACACCGTACCCTATTCCATCTCTTGGGACGCCCCTCAACTCACGATGAACCGTTTTAAGGAGATCCAGAATTTCATTAAAATCAGGAATTGATACCAGAAACGGGAATATCGAGGTGTACCAGCCTGCCGCATTTGAAAAATCAAGGGTCGACACTTCGTGGCTTCTTCCATGGCTTTCAAGATCAATACGAACTTGAGTAGGTTCGAAAACTAATGCCAGAGCGCCGGCGAATGCCGCTACTATTACATCCTGCCTGGAAACACCGGATGAGTCAGGCCAGTTACCAGGCTCAAAGTTATGGCTCAAGTGAAAAGAGGCATCGTGTTTAAATTCAACAGCAACATCAGATCCATCAGTAAACCCAGACCCGCGCTCGGCCCAATAGGTTTTTTCATTAAAAAAGTCCTGAGCGTTATCTTTTAAATATTGACTCCATTCTGCATGTACATACTCTGGAGCCGATTGAGCTGCGTCAACATGTCTATCATCTTCTAAGGCGCCTAAAATTTCATCGAGCTCATGTACAATAACACTCCATGTAATACCATCGATAACCAGATGATGAATCGCTATACAGAGAGTCTGCGTTCCATCCAGGGAATTCATCAAACCCGCGCATATATTTTTACCACTGCCCAAATCAACCTGTTTATTGATTCTCAATGCGAATTGTTCAAGTTCGCTCGCGCGGTTCGTTGATTTACTCTCTGCTTCACACTCCTCTACAAATATATTGGGGCTATCAACCAGCCTCTGGCTCCACACATCCCCAGTTTTTTCGTAGCGGGTGTTGAGAACTGGATGTTGCAGGGCGATTTTTTCGAGTGATTGCTGAAGCTCAGTTACCGATACTGGCCGTCGAACGTTAAATGTGAAAGACTGATTCCAGTGATCCACAGGGCCAATGGAATCAAAAAACCATCGTTGAACAGGCAGCATTGGCAAATCTTTATCAAACGATGCGCTGCGATCAGTACAGTTCGAGGAGGCTTTCTCATTTGCCAGCTGGGCCATAGCTGCGATCGTAGGGTTTTGATAAATGTGGCGCGCTGCCAATATAATTCCAGCTTTCCTGGCTCGGCCAATCAGTTGGATGCTCAAAATTGAGTCTCCGCCAAGCTCGAAAAAATTGTCGTCTGCACCAATGCTTTCCATACCAAGAATTTCTTCACAGATTTCCACGAGTTTCTGCTCTGTCGCGGATTCCGGTTTTCTGTAGGTGGACTGGGTATCCGAGAACTCCGGGTCCGGAAGCTGCTGCCGATCCACCTTTCCATTTTGGGTTAGCGGGAAAGACGGTAATTGAATAATGTGTCCAGGAACCATATGAGCTGGAAGTAAGTCCGCAGCAGCGTCGCTGACATCGCCAGGTGAGACATGCAGCGAAACATAGTATGCGATCAATCGATTAGTTCCAGACGGCCCCATTGTTGCGATGACAACTGCTTGTTGTATACCAGTAATTGACGCGATCACGTTTTCGATTTCGCCCAGTTCGATTCGATAACCGCGAATCTTTACCTGGAAATCAGAACGTCCGCAATAAACGAGGTCACCATTTGGCAGCCAACGAGCCAGATCTCCAGACCGATACAATCGAATTCCCTTAAGTTCGCTCGTCAAGTCCTCACAGAATCGATCCCGTGTTAATTCCGGTCGATTGAGGTATTCTCGTGCCAGCCCTTCTCCAGCCACGCAAATCTCGGCAACTACCCCTGGTGGAACCGGTTCAGCATCCCGATTAAGCAACAGGATATCCAGGTCAGGGATCGGTTCACCTATTACGCTGCAAGACCCGGATTCGACGTCTGCCCTGCTAATTCTGCGGTGTGTCACATGCACGGTTGTCTCGGTAATACCGTACATATTTACCAACTTCGGTTTGGCGTCACCGTGTCGATTGACCCATTGCGCAAGTGATGAAAATTCGAGCGCCTCCCCACCAAATATTACGAAATTCAAACAAATTGGGTACTTCTCAAACAACTCCTCATCAGCAATTTGAAGATTCAAAAATGCTGACGGTGTCTGACATAGAACTGTAATCGCTCGATCTGATAGCAGCCGATAGAAATCCGATGGTGAACGACTCACCCAGTAAGGAACGATGTTAAGCTCGCCTCCATAAGTTAAGGCCCCCCAAATCTCGAAAACTGTCCAGTCAAATGCAATGGAATGAAACATTGTCCACTTATCATCGGGGCCGAAGTCAAACCAATGCTGTGTGCTGCTCATCAACCGTGAAACGTTACGGTGTGTAACTGCTACTCCCTTTGGTGTTCCCGTTGAGCCGGACGTGTATATGACATAGGCCAGATTGTTGTCGTTAACGGTAGCCTGTAATGTACTAGCGTCGAATTCGCTCTCGTTTCCAAGCAGGGATTCAATCAGCAAGCTACGATTGAAACCTGCCAGGCGATCCCTCGTCTCGATGTCGGTAACGATATGATCGATGCCCGCATCATCCAAAGTGAATTGAATTCTGGTATCGGGATACGCCGGGTCGATAGGGACATAGGCACAACCTGATTTAAGAATTCCGAGAACACCAACTATCATGTCATTGCTACGCTCCAGGCAAAGACCGACTTTGTCTTCGATTTTTAAGCCTGCCTTGATTAGTGTCCGAGCTATAAGGTCAGACCTTTGATCAAGAGCATTGTAGGTCAAGCTTTGGTCGCCGCAGCGCAAGGCAATTTTGTCAGGATACTTTGTCGCAACCCGGCGAAAGATTTCGTGCAGACATTCGCTCTTGTTACTCGAGGAAATATTCGGTGTTAATTTTTGTTGCCGTTCAGCGTCAGAGAGCATTGGCATGGTCGATGCAACTCGGTCCGCATTGATAGAAAACTGCCGCAGCAAGTTGCTATAGGCGGCAAGGATAGCGCTGCCATGCTCGTCATCGATCTTTTTGTGATCGTACTCAAGCCGAAGGCTAAGTTCATCTCCTCCATAAGCCACTAATGCCAAGGCAAAATTCGTCTGACCCGTGTACTGGCATTGGAGGTCGTTCCAGTCCGGCTGGCGCTGACGCAATGCAGAATCAATGTCCAGATGGTCGAAAACTACGACAGTGTCAAACAATTGCATGTCACCCGACAGCCCAACTTCCTGTTGTACCAAATTTAGAGGAGCGAGGACATGGGGTCTCGCTTCTTTCGCATGATCCGAGAGCTGCTTGAGCAAATCGGTACCAGAGTGCGACGACGAGAAATTTACTCGCACGGGCAAGGTATTTATCAACAGGCCTATCATCTCCTGAGCACCCTGGAACCCGCAGTGACGAGTCGTATAGGTTGCACCAAAGATTACTTCCTGGGAATCCGTATACTGCTTCAGCAACACGCCCCATGCCGCCTGGAGCATTGTGTTTAAAGATACGCCGATTCGATGGCACTGCTGAGATATCTTTGCAGTCTCGGTAATATCCGACCGTCGTTCTTGAAATCCGTAAGTGCTCGCTCCTTTTTCAGCTGTCAATATCGGAAAGATACTCGGCGCATTCACATCAGTCAGGTAGTTATTCCAATACGCCAGATCGCCATGATAATCGTAGTTACTAAGCCACTCAGCATACTCGGTAAACTGTGGGCGAAGCACAGGGGCAATATCCACATTTTCATAACGCAGAAATAGCTCTTCGAGAAGCGGTGAAAATGATCGCCCATCGAGCAACGAATGATGGAAAGTCCAGACCATAACACTGCCATTGTCGGCATGGAAAAGGCTGACTCGCATCAACGGAGCCTTATCAAGTTTAAACCCATGATTACGATCGGTTTTAAGATGGGTAGCAAGCAGCGATTCGAGCTCTAATTTCGATCCCGCAAATATTTCAGAAATTGCTATCGATACATCGTCAGCAATTCGCAATTGTGGTAGGTTTTTACCCTCCCAATCAAAACAAGCCCGTAGAATCTGATTTTCTCTCAGCATAGCCTTGAAAGCAGCCTCAATACGAACAAGATGCAAACCAGAAGCAACGCGGACTATAATTTGCTCGATATCTATTCCAGAATCGGGCTCACGGAGATTATGAAAGATCATGCCTTGCTGTAGCGGAGTCGCCACGACAGAATCCAAATAATTTGTTTTAGGGGGTAAATGATTCATTTTCTTTATTTCCTGCAATCTCCCAAAACTCGATAAATCTCATTAATTTATCTCTAATATTGTGACTATACCGGCTCAATTCTTGACAAAATCAAATTGGCATTTAGCCAAAGGAAAGAGAACGCGCCAGAAGTTCAAACAAAGATGCAAAAATCTTTACCCATTGAATACAAGTGACTCAGATGCCTCCTTGTCACATTAACTCACCAAATGCCTTAATCTGTTATAGAACAAGAACCTTATATTTTATAAGTCATTAATATCGACTTTTCATCACCATCTATTGGACACTAGTGAGCAATAGATTACCACCCAGAATCAACGCCGTTCAAACCATCGTAATGTCGCAAATATTCACGATTTTCTGAACTATAATATAAGCGCTGGAACGCCATGAATGCAGTTTACAAAGATGGTCCAGCGATGTTGTGAATTACGCCGCATTTTACGACCATTAACTGTCAAACCAGCGCTGAAAACATTAATCGAATCTGTGGCGACAAACGCAGCTCATCGTTAAGTCGTAGTCAGAAAATGCTTTGGCAGATCCACAAAGCTGATTTATCGGATCTTCTATATTTGCCTTTCCTCGTCAGAAAATTAAGTGGGTAGGCATTGGCACTGGTAATGCTCCAAATGCATGAGATGAAGCGATTTTAGCTTCTTTATAGGTTCAAAGGTCGTAGGCTTTTCTGGTCGATTGTGGTTAGTTAAAAGATTTGCACCACTGTATTGCCTTTAGGCTTAAGCCTACAGCGTGAAGATATGATCGGACTGCAAGCCAACGCAGTGTCTTTCCACCCTCTGGTGGAGGTCGGACGTCATCCAGAAAATAGGACCAATTCGAGGCTTCGAGATTGCTCATTCCTACAGAAATGGATGGTGTTTTGATACGTGTCATATGCCACCAACCCGCAGGCACATAAACAGCATCGCCAGGTCCAAGCGTCCCATACAAGGGCGTGGCCTTTCTAAATTCCGGGTAGAGATTGAAGTCCGGTTCGAATACATTAATTGGTGAGTGTTTATTGTTTGTCACATCGGGATATAAATACTGTGTATCTTCCGGAGCAAATAAAACAAACTCTTTTTCTCCGTAAATTCCAATGATAAGGTTGTGCAAGAAGTATATATCGTAGTGGAGAGTGAATATCTGTGTGCCAACGCCACCAAAAAACAACTCGAGCAGATGATCGGGCCTAATCCAGTTGCGTGGGAGTAACCGACTATTTAAATAGTCGGGTTTGCTAAAAACAAAGTTTTCGTCAATATCAGGTAATAGTTCAGGAAAATCTGTACGGATATGAACGTTGCGCAAATAAGGCGCAGGAGAGTCAGAGTTAGCGTGCTTTACTTGATCGACAAAATCGGCCAGTAAGATCTCTCGGTTTTCATCCCGTAAGGTGAGCTTCTTGTCACCATAGGTTTGGTGAAAATAATCGGGGGTCCATTTTTCGAAAGCGGTCCAGTGAGACACAACATCACTAAGTATTACTGGTAAGTTTTCACTTGCGTATCGACGATAAAATTCGCGGCCGGTCAATTTCTCTCTAGGTATTTTACTTCCACTTACCACAGGAATGGATCGTGTCAGGTCCCAGGCTACCAGGTTAGTTTCGTTTAGGGATTTTGCGCTAATCATAAGCCAACTGTATAGGATTCCGCATATACTATAAATTAATTGTATTCCTATATGTGAACAGAATCACACTGGTTCCTATTTATCAATCGCCAGCCAATACTGTATTTGGAAGATCGATTTCTTCCAGGCAGGGACTGCAAGGATCTGCATCGGTCCGAGAAGACCAGAACACTACTAGTAAAACCCTATTTATTTCCGCCAGTTAGTAATCCAACGTTGAAACACTGAATATCGAGTTATTGGCAACAATCCATTGGACTTTCATCACTCGATTTAATGAACTTATCGATGCATGCAAATCGCCCCGGTCACCCCATGACAAACCTATTTCTCGAAAATCAATAAATTTCTGCAAAAGCGGAGAACATATTTTTATAACAGACTCCTTAATGCAAAATATTAAAATCCCCGGATCAACATCATGACCACGGTTTTCAAATAGTTTCAATTCCTCGGAACAAGCTATTAAATCTGTAGAGTCAAGAGAATCCAGTTTTGATACCAAATCTATACCAATACGTGCCCCTGTGTTTGTTGATATAGTAACAGCAATTGCTACATTCTGGTGATGCGTTATCGAACCAGAATAACCTTCAGGCCATAATGGTTCACCAAATTTCCCCCTTAGCAGTTCGACATTCTCCACTCCATAGTAGGACAGACATTTCTTTGCACACATTCGACCTGCCGAAAATTCATAAACCCTCTTCGGGATCGCTCTTTTGATAATCTCCCTTTCTCTATCAGATAGATTTATACTCTCCGAAATTTGACAAGAAAAATACTTTAGATTATTTCCGACATGGTTAGATAAAACCGTCTTCAAACTTGATTGAAAAGCTTCGAACTCCTTTGTATTCATTTAATTTTATTAGACCAGAAATAATACGTGCATTTACTCATGGTAGATTCTTTGCTAATTGTGGATAAGTCAGACTGACTCACTTTAACGGATAACCTTTCCAAACTGAGATGGCTGCTATATATTTATAGTTTGTAGGTTTCAAACTTGGCAACGGCTCCCCTGAAGGTAATTCATAATACCAGTACAACTGCCTTTCGCAACCACCCCAATGCTTTATAAATCTCTAGATTCCAGAACAGAAACAATTTTGCACCCAACCGGTTAACCTTGCGCAAGGTCGAAGCCCAG
>Ga0316189_10001299_pt1 | contig 24844 bp, 21 predicted proteins | sample LowCovwburrow_MG_FD_204930 | JGI IMG/M metagenome (GOLD analysis project Ga0316189, IMG submission 204930) | Coastal sediment microbial communities from Maine, United States - Lowes Cove worm burrow | ecosystem: Environmental > Aquatic > Marine > Coastal > Sediment | place: USA: Maine... | reverse complement strand
TATTATGCCTCCAAAAGTAACTTGGTTTGAACCTAAATTAAGAAGCGGATTGTTTGTTCACAATCTAGATGAATAATAGATCTTAAACTGTAGATTTACAATAAGATTTTAATAAAGAATATAACTCAACTGGATTAAAAGGTTTCCCCATAAAACCATCCATTTTATATTGTTCTGTTTTTTCTTTTATATCAGTTTGGGCAAATGCAGTCAATGCAATAATTGGAATATTAGCTATAATTTGGTCATCCATCTTTCTAATAATCTTTGTGGTTTCATAACCGTTTAGTTCAGGCATTTGTAAATCCATTAAAATCAATTCAAAGTTTACTTTAGATTTTTCTAAAGCTTTTAACACTTCCTTACCATTTTCAACAATTTCAAAATTTACTTTCCAATTTTCCAAAAAGCGCCTCAAAACAAGTATATTCATTTTATTATCTTCAGCCACAAGAATATTTATGCTAAGAGGTTCATAATTTGGCTGCATTTTTATCATGTCTGGCTCAAAACCATTAAGTTCTTTACTTATTTTATATTCAATAACAAATGAAAATTTTGCGCCTTTTCCCAGAGTACTTTTTACATTAATATCACTGTTTTGAAGATTTAGTAATTTTCTACTAATTGACAAGCCTAATCCAGTTCCACCATATTTCATTGATGTTTCTGAATTTGCCTGCATAAAGCTTTCAAAAATAGATTTTTGCCTGCTTTTTGAAATTCCAATACCTGTATCTTCGACTATAAACTCTATTTTTACTAAGCTTTTATTAATTTTCTTATTTCTAACTCTAAGGATAATGCTTCCTTTTTCGGTGAATTTTAATGAGTTACTTAATAAATTTTTAATTATCTGAGTTAGTTTTAACTTATCGCCAATAATGCTTTTTGGGACATCCTTTTCTTTAATTACACTAAATTTTAATCCTTTTTCTTTTATTCTTAATACAAAATGAGATTTAATATTTTCTAAAAAATAATCCAAATTAAAATCTTTTTCAACAACTTGTACCACACCAGATTTTATTTTATTAAAATCTAATAAATTATTAATTAGTCCTAATAAATGTTCTCCTGAGTATTTTAAAGCTTTTAGATTTTCTTCTTGCTTAGGTAAGTAATCTTCCATAAGCAATATATTTGCTAATCCTGTAACAGCATTAAGTGGTGTTCTTATTTCGTGAGACATCGTAGATAAAAAGGCGTCTTCAGCTTCACTAGCTTTTTTTAATTCAATTTCGATATTTTTTAAATTGGTAACATCCACAATAGTGCCAATATATTTTAATGGATTACCGTGATCATCATATATTAACTTTGCTCTTGCCTCAAACCACATGATTTTACCATCTTCTGTCTTATTTTTGAAAATGAACTTTATATACTTTTTTCTCTCTCCAAATACCTGTTGGAATTTCTTATTTCCATCAATATTTTCTATGTACAGAAAATCTTGAAAATTACGACCTATGGCTTGATCTAAAGGAATACCTGAATATTTAACCCAAGCATTATTTAAAAATGTATAATTACCGTCTAAATCTGTTTCGAAAATAACACCAATAACATTATCAACTATATTTGAGAGTTTATTTTCAGTTTTGTCTCTTTCAGAACTTAACTTTTGATTTTTTACAAAAAGTTCTTTTGAGCTTTCTTCCAGTATATGTTCTAAATGATTAACATCATTATCAAAACTCTTATATGCATCATTTACCATGTTTAAAAACATGATAACCTTTGGATTATCCAGATTATTTAAACCTGATTTTTTTAGCTGTCGCTTTAAAAGTCTATGATGCTCATTTTCTAACATTCTGAAAGGGTTGTAATTGTCATTGTTTGGTTATGCAACTCACAAGGTGAAAACTCACCAAAAGGTGCTATTTCGCCGTAGGAATAAAACCCAGTTATACAAGGTTTATCTCCAATCACATTTCTTACTATTTCGATTTCCTCTTCAACCATTTGTTTTAACACCAAACGTCTGCCAACGCAACTAATTAGTATAGCGAGCTGTGAATTATTTTCCATCTCATTATTTGCCAAAATTGCAGAATCTTCGGCTCCATTAATAAGTCTATTAATATTTGCTTTCATCAACCTAACATAAGAATTTTGAGGAATATTTCCCGCAAATGTTAAACTCTGGTGTTCTTCATTAACTGCCAAAATAGTTCTTACCACAGGTATATCTTTTTCTTTTTCACGCATACTTAAGGGAAACATTAATCCTGAACTAGGTAAATATTTTGCCTGATTACCTAAAAACGATTTATAAATTTCAAGTGCTGGTTGACCATCTAGTTCAAAGAGTATATTTTTATCAGATTTTGTAACAAGTCGATCTATTCCAAAACTATCCCAACCTCCTTTTGAACTATATCCAACCTTTAGATTATCACCATAAAAACCAAGTCCTATGATTGTTTTATCTACAATTTCATTATCATTGATAACAAATGTTTTTTCAAAATTAGAGCCATCTCCTGCCAAACCACCAGTAATACTAACATTTGGTAATTTAGATTTTAAACCTTGAACTAAATCAGCGCCATTTACATTTAAACCATCACTTAATATAAGTACATGTTTTAGTCCATCACTGTATAATGCTTCTGCAAGCTTAACACCTGCATTTTCACTACACTTCATATCTTTTATTTGAAAAGAGACTTTATTGAAAGATGTTTTTTCAAGTTGAATAGCAGTAAGAGATATAGTATCATCCTTTACAGTGACGTCAGAAATTTCACCTGCAGTGGAACATCCAATAATAGTAGCTTTTGGATAATTTATTTGTAATAAGTCTATTACATTTTTCTTGGCTTCGAACTCTGGAGATACAAATAATAAAAAGATATTTGCGTCTATATTTAGAGCTAATAAATCTTTCTTCCAATTGGATTTTTCAAGTGATATTTGTTGAACTTTCATAACTACACATTAATAAATTAATACGATAAATTCATTTCATCGATAATATACGCAGTTCGTCGAATATATGACAAAAAAATTAATACACAAAACTTTTTTTCATTTTTACATTTTTCACTACAAATTATCTATAATAAAATAAGTAAATAAACCAGATCCATTCAATTGAGTACTACTAACTTAAAACTTTTGAAAAAAAGATATCTAACTTTTGTTAGATATCTTTTTTTATATTTTTAGGTTTATAACCTATTCCAAATAACCCATTTTCTTCATCCACTCGTTATTAAACATTTTACCTACATAACGACTTCAATGATAGTAGAATAAAAATTCCAAATATTTTGATAACTTAAACAATATTTCAATAAATTAGATTTCATGAAACGTTCATTAAAATACATCCTAATTATTAATCTCTTTATTAGTGTTCAAAATATAATAGCTCAAAGTGTACTGCTAGATAGTATTTACTCTTCCACGTTTAATTCTTATCGTAATATTGATATTTATGTTCCTTATGGAGATGAGAAATTTCCTGTTATCTATGTCCTCGATGCTCAAATGCATTTTGGTCTTTTAAAAGAACATGTAGCATTTTTATCTGGTGATAACATGTCCATCATTCCAAAAATGATTGTAGTAGGTATTCATTCAAAAGATAGGTATTTAGAACTCACTCCAAATGAATATAAAATGGGTCCTTATGATAAAATGGGAGGAGATGGGCCAAAATTAACTGCATTTATTACTCAAGAACTAATTCCACACATAGACAAGAACTATAATACTGCTCCTTATAGAACTTATGTTGGTCATGCATTAGGTGGATTACATGTACTTAACACAATGATGGATGAAACTAATGTATTCAATAATTACGTGATTAGCGATCCAAGTATGTTTTGGGGAAACAATTACACTATAAACAAACTCAAAAAGGAATTCAATTCAAATCATCTGAAGGAAAAACAGCTCTACATTGCAGCTTCAAATAGTACTGGAAATCCAAATGCTGAACCAAATAAAATATTAGAATCGACTGAGATTAGCTCTCTTTTTTTACGAAATATTTTAATACTCAACAACGAAATAAGTACTCAAAAAGATACCAATTATCAGTTTAACTACTTTGAAAATGATTCACATTCCACAGTAGCTGGAAGCGCCTATTATGATGCATTAAAACATTTGTTTTCTTGGTATTATTTTCCAAAAAATACATTATTTGAATATTACTCCAAAACCTCTAAAAAAACACCTGAAGATTTAACTGCTAAACTGAATGGATATTATAAAATGATATCTAAAAACTTAGGATACACCATTAGACCAAAAGAAAAATATATAAAAGATCTAGCAAGCTATTTTAAAAAAATAGGAAAGCCAGAATTTGAAAAAGTATTACTCGATTTACTCTGATTTTTATACTAATCCAAATAACCCATTTTCTTCATCCACTCGTTGTTAAACATTTTACCAACATAACGACTTCCATGATCATGGAATAACACCACAACCACATCATCTTTGGTAAATTTACCTTTCAACTGAAGTAACCCTTTTATAGCAGCTCCAGCAGAGTTTCCTAAAAACATACCTTCCTTTTTAGCTAGTAATTGTGTGTAAACTGCTGCATCTTTATCAGTTACTTTGGTAAAACCATCAATAATGCTAAAGTCTACATTTTTAGGTAAAATATCTTCTCCAATACCTTCAGTGACGTAAGGATAGATTTCCTTCTCATCAAAAATTCCAGTTTCGTGATATTTTTTAAACACAGAACCATAGGTATCAATTCCCCAAACTTTCACATCTGGATTTTGTTCTTTTAAGTATTTACCAACACCAGAAATCGTTCCTCCTGTTCCTACACCAACTACAAAATGAGTAATTTTACCATCAGTTTGTTTCCAAATTTCTGGTCCAGTACTTTCATAATGTGCTCTTGCATTACTCGGATTGTCATACTGATTTACATACCACGAATTTGGTGTTTCTGCACCTAAACGTTTGGATACAGAATAATATGAACGTGGATCTGTAGGTTCAACATCTGTTGGACAAACAACCACCTCAGCACCAACAGCACGAAGAATGTCCATTTTCTCATTGGATTGTTTATCCGAAATAACAAAAATACATTTATAGCCTTTCACAATAGCAGCAAGTGCTAAACCCATTCCTGTATTTCCAGAAGTCCCTTCTATAATAGTTCCTCCTGGTTTTAAGCGTCCATCAGCTTCTGCATCTTCAATCATTTTAAGGGCCATTCTGTCTTTTACAGAATTCCCTGGATTAAAGGTTTCATACTTAGCCAATACCAAACAAGGTAAGTCTTCAACCAATTTATTTACTTTAACCAAAGGTGTATTACCAATAGTTCCTAATATATTTTCTGCGTAGTCCATAGTGTAATTTTGCGTTGCAAATTTAAGGTAAAAGTTAAGAGCTAAAAGAGAAAATTAGTTTTATTTATTCAAAGCGCATGGCTTTGACTGGAGAGATTTTTGAAATTACGTACGAGGGAACTAAAAGCATAATCATACATACTATAAACGTTCCAATATTTAAGGTAAGAACATAACCAGCACTTAAATACACTGGAGCTTGTGTAACATAATACACTTCTGGATTTAAAGGAAACAAACCAAACTGTTGTTGTGCAAATAATAAACCTAAGCCTATTAAATTTCCCCAAAAGATTCCTAATAAAATAAGATATGATGCATTATATAAAAACACTTTTCTGATGCTTAAATTATTTGTGCCAAGCGCTTTAAGCACACCAATCATTTGTGTACGTTCAAGAATCAATACGAGTAATGCTGTAATCATATTTATGCCAGCAACAAGAATCATAATGCCAATGATACCATAAATATTCTTATCAAAAATATTTATCCACTCAAAAATTGAGCTATACTTTTCAGCAACAGTCATGGTATTAAGTGTTGATGGTGTGTTTTTGTAAATTTGTGCTCCAATAGTTCCCAAATCATTATAATCATCAATAAAAACTTCAAAATTTCCTATCTCATCTGCTTTCCACCTATTCAAACGTTGTACGTGTTTTATATCTCCAATAAAATAAGTTTTATCAAGTTCTTGAAATCCTGAATTATAGATTCCAACTATATCAAATTTTCTAATAAACGGTAGCTTACTTGTATCTTCCTTCATAAAATACATCTGAAAACCATCACCAACTTTAAAACCTAAGCGTTTTGCTAAATACTGTGAGATTAGCACATCATTATTCATTATATCAGAGTACATTGGTAGTTTTCCTTCAATAAGGAATTCTTCAAAATATTGCCAAGAATAATCCGTTCCAACACCTTTTAAAACCATACCTTCAAAATCGGTTTCAGTTTTAACTACACCAAATTTGGTTGCAACAGCTTGAATATGTTTTATGCCTTCAACACTTTTAAATTCAGGATAAAATTCTTGATTGATAGAAATTGGAAATTGTGATTCTTCAGATGTATTGCTATCAAAGTTAGAAATAGTAATATGACCATTATAAGCAACTGCCTTACCTCTTATTTTTTGTTGTAAGCCAATTCCAGTAGCAATAGCAATAAGCATCACAATAATTCCTATAGCAATTGCAGCAATACCAATTTTTATTATTGGTGATGAAACACTACTTTTATACGACTTACTGCCAATAATGCGTTTAGCTATAAAATATTCGAAATTCAATGTAATCTATGAGCTTTAAGATATTCAAAAATACTGTTTTATTATTTGTTCTAATACTAATTTCTTGTGGAAGTAAATCTAATACTCAAGCACAAGTTGAAAATATTGAGATAACTCCAATAGAAAACAAAACGATTAGTGTTGGTGCAAATCAATTATCTGAATATTTGCCATTATTAAACGGGAAACGCGTTGGAATTGTTGCCAATCAGACAAGTGTGGTTTTTAAAAATGATAAGACCTATACACATTTAGTTGATTCATTAGTTACACTAAACGTAAATATAAAAAAAGTGTTTTCTCCTGAGCATGGTTTTAGAGGTAATGCTGATGCTGGCGAAGTGGTTAAAGATGGCGCTGACATAAAAACTGGCTTGCCAATTGTATCTCTTTATGGGAAAAACAAAAAACCAAGTGCTGATCAACTCAGAGGTTTAGATGTAATTATTTTTGATATTCAAGATGTTGGTGTTCGTTTTTACACATACATTTCTACTTTACACTATATTCTGGAAGCATGTGCAGAACAAGATATTCCAGTCCTAATTTTAGATAGACCAAATCCTAATGGACAATATATAGATGGCCCAACTTTAGAAGAAGAGCATCAAAGCTTTTTAGGTATGCATCCAATTCCGTTGGTTCATGGCATGACCATTGGTGAATATGCAAAAATGATTAATGGAGAACAATGGTTAACAGACGGAATACAATGTGAGATAAAAATCATTAAAATGACAGATTATTGGCACTCAAGAAATTATAGCTTACCAATAAGACCGTCTCCAAACCTGCCAAATGATCAATCCATTAAATTATATCCAAGTCTTGGTTTATTTGAAGGTACTAATATAAATGCTGGTAGAGGAACTGAATTTCAATTTCAAAGATATGGAGCACCATTTCTAAATCCAGAAACGATGACATTTGCCTATACACCTCAAGCAAATTTTGGAGCAAAATATCCAAAACATAAAGGTGAATTATCTTATGGAGAAGACTTAAGTAATGAAACTGTTAATAATGAAATGACTTTAAAATGGATTATTAGAGCATATGAAAATTCAACAGACAAATCACTTTTCTTCTTAACTAATGGGTTTACAAAACATGCTGGAACCACTAAATTGCAAAAACAAATTGAATCTGGAATGACAGAAGCTGAAATTAAAGACACATGGCAAGAAGGATTAAAGCGTTTTAAGAAAACACGAGCAAAATACTTAATTTATCAGTAAAATTAACACATCGCTATTCTTTGTTATCAGCAACTACTACCACATCTGGATCGCCATAAACACGAACCACAAATACAATTTTTAAAGCATTTTGAACAACCACAAAGATATGCTTGCCTTTATCAAGATCTCTTAATGAAACTTTATAATCTGTTACATAAACATGTCTGTTTATATCTTGCTTCATTTTGTTATGAATGGTATAGATATAACTTATTTTACTGTCGCCTTTAAGCACTAAAGTATCTTTTGTAGCATTTAAATCATGGTACAAACCACTAGCTCTAATGTTTATGTTTTTTTGAATTATTGCAAAATCTTGCTGAGCAATTAACTGAGAATTTGAGAGACAAAAAAACGCTATGAAAAGCGCCATTGTAATTTTATGCATATGATATACTTATTAAGTTCAATTATTATAAACTCAACAGTTATTAATGATCCCTCGAGATAAATCTATATTAATTCAATCTCTTAGGAATAAAAAATCTATGAACTGCACAAAAAAAAGTTAATCGCGTAATTTTCATCGATAAATTGCATATGTTACTAAAATTCGCAATACAATTATCTCTAATTAATCTTCCTGCTCAGATGGAAGTATCGTTGGTTTCTGATATTTTTGAAATGGTTGTTTTAATAATGACCAAACATTTCCATTTTCCTTTTCGTTAGGAAACACATCAACACCATACACTAATTTATCACGATCTAATTCCATGTATGTTCCAAGTATTCTATCCCAAATAGAAAAAATATTTCCATAATTAGAATCCGTATAAGGTAACACATAATGATGATGTACTTTGTGCATATCTGGAGATACTAAAAAATAACTTAACGCATGGTCTAATTTTCTTGGTAATTTAATATTGGCATGACTAAACTGTGTAGCAAATATAGATAAAGATTGATATAACATTACTATACCAATTGGAGCACCAATAATAAAAACACCAATAAGTGTAAACGCATAACGAATGACACTCTCTAATGGATGATGTCTGTTAGCAGTTGTAGTATCAACTTTATGATCTGTATGATGTACTAAATGAATCATCCACAAAGGTTTTATTTTGTGCTCAATAAAATGTGGAAGATAAGCGCCAACAAAATCCATTAACAATACACCAATTACAATATATAACCACATTGGTAATTCTGGCAACCAATTAAGAATTCCAAAATTGTTCGCCATAACATAATCTGCAGATTTTAGGAGTAAAAATGCAAGTGCAAAATTGATAATAATTGTTGTAATCGTAAAAAAAATATTAGGCACTGCATGTTTCCACTTATTATATTTGAACCTAAACAATGGTAATGCTCCTTCTATTAGCCAAAAAATTGTAAGTCCACCAACAATAATAAAAGCTCTATGGTGAGAAGGTATTGTTTCAAAGTAATTTAATAATGATTCCAAATTTTTAATTATTAATGTTAAAAATTAGCTCAGCTTTCTTTAAATCTGCTTCTGAAATTTTAGATTGCCATAAATTCAAATTCTTTTCGTCTTTCAATAATTTAAAGGTAGTATAATTTAAGAAACTATATAATGAATAGTTTCTTTCAGCAATTGCTGATACTTCCATTTTCTTTAATAATCTTAATGCTCTTCTTGGTTTATCTAAAACCAAATCCTCTTTAATACTTAATAAGGCTAATCTTTGTGTATATACTTCTTTTGTGTCTGAATCACTTGCTGCTAAATGCTTTTTTGATTCTTCAAAATAAATATTTGCTAATTCTATAACTTCATTTCTAGTATCTTTTTCTACAAATAAAGCAAAATCAATGTATTTAGAACCTAGGTTAAAGGACGTTCTGAAATTTTCTTTATTAGAATAATTAATTAAATCCTGCTTCAGAAAAGTTGTTTTAAGAGAATAATTATTAATTAATAAAGAAAGGTTTTGTTCAATTGCAGAAGGTTTTAAGTTTAGAATATTTCTATTCACATCCATTATTTTAATGCTGTCATCATTAAGTTTTGCTATATACCTAGCTCCTCTATCTTTTGACTTTGCCGCTAATTCATCATAATTAGATTCTGATAGTAAGACAGGAATAAAATGTTCCCAAATAACCTCGTCAATATTATCATTCTTTGATAAATCAATAAATACTAAATCTCCATTATTTGAAGTATAGGTTATTGGGTAAGGAAAGTCAAGTGATTCTTCCCAAACAACAAATAACATTTTGTCTTGCACTAATGCCAATTTTTTGGCAAAATCAAAATTTGCAAACCACTCTTGAGCAGTACAAAAATTAATTGAAATCAGAGCAATTGAAACGAATAGAACTATTTTTTTCATTGAGTTGGTTTAAGCAAAATACTAATATTTATATTCTTTTCTTCATGGCTTCTACAATGTTATAAGCCGCTGGACAAATAGCAACATTTTTAAGTGTTAAGTTAGAAATTTGTTGAAATTTCTTTCTGTCAGTATGTGGAAATTCTCTACATGCTTTAGGTCTTACATCATAAATTGAACAATAATTATCTGCTCCTAAAAACGTACAAGGAACACTTTGCAATACATAATCATTGTCTTCATCTAGCATCAAATATTGTTCCGTAAACTTATGCGCTTTCATCTTAAAAAATTTTGCAATACGCTCTATATCCTTATCAGTAAATAAAGGTCCTGTGGTTTTACAACAATTTGCACATTCAAGACAATCTGTACGTTTAAATTCATCTTCATGCAACTCTTGCATTAAATAGTCTAATTGTTTTGGTGGTTTCTTTTTAAGCTTTGCAAAAAAGGATTTGTTTTCCTTATGCTTATCTTTGGCCAGCTTTGGAAGATTATTAATAACGTCTTGCATAAAACAAAAATAGAGTATTTGTATGAAAGATATATTCGGAAAAGCATTATTAGATTATCAAAACGGAAATTATACTGAAGATATCATTACATCCACAAGTATTTCTGAAAATGATGTGTTGCCACTTCCCTATTTATTTAGAAACTATAATGAAATGCCAAAGTTGGAGCAGAAAGCATTACAGCTTGCTAGAGGAAGTGTTTTAGATGTTGGTTGTGGTTCAGGCAGTCATAGTTTGTATTTACAAAACAAAGATATTGAGGCAAAAGCTATTGATATTTCAAAAGGCGCTATAGAAGTTGCAAATCAACGAGGTGTTTTAAACGCAAACGTTTTGGACATATTAGATGAAACAAAAACGTTTGATACCATTTTGCTGCTTATGAATGGCACTGGGATTTTTCAAAAAATTGAGAATGTATCAACTTACTTATCACATTTAAAATCATTACTTATTCCTGGAGGGCAAATACTTATTGATTCCTCTGATATTAAATATATGTATGAAGATGAAGATGGTAGCATTTGGCACGATGTGAACAATGCTTATTATGGCGAATTAGATTATTTTTTAAGCTATAAGAATGAACAAGAAGTACCTATGAAATGGCTATACCTTGACTTTAATTCATTGCTCACTGCTTGTACTTCTATTGGACTTAAATGTGAACTCGTTTTAGAAGGAAATCATTTTGACTATTTGGCAAGGTTGAGTTGAGTTTGTCATTCCTTCAAAGGCAAGAATCTATTTTTATGTAAATTAGTAATTTATCGATTCCGTATCAAGTGCGGAATGATAAAGAATTATTACTTCACACCATCAACAAACTTCTACTTTGCTTTAATATCTCTTATTTCTGAAGCATCAACTTTCATGATGTTTTATAGAGGACAATAAAATCTGCAAATTTACCAACTCATCAAAAATCAAATTTATAAGTTGTTCCTGCTAAGAATTGAAGACCTTGTACTGGATAATTCATCCAGCGCTTATAATCTTGATTTGCAATATTATTAGCTTTTGCATAAACAGACCATTGATCATTAATTCTATAACCCAGATGTGCATTAGCATCAAAATAACTTTCAAGTGCTGCAGTCATTGTCAAATCTTCACCTGGAATAAGTGATCCTTCAAAAGAAGCTTGATCAAATCTTTCACCAACATAAAACAAGTTAGCTCCTGCATACCAATGTTTATCAAACTGAATATCCATAAATAATGAGGCTTCAAAATCTGGTTGATTCCATGCTTTTTCTTCAATTTCTGTAGTATAAGTAAAGTATTCAGCTTTTATACCTAAAGTGAAATTTCGATTCACGTTCACATTTAATTCACCAAAAAGACTAAATGTATTCACATCATCATAAACAGCTCCAAATGAATTTCCTCGATTATAACTATTTCCTGAAGAATAATTTCTTTCTGTGTTATTCTTAATAAGAGCCTTATTATTTTCAGCTTTATAATTTCCTCTAATATTATAGCTCATATTGTTAGACAGTTTTCCTTTAAGTCCAATATATGCATCATATTGTTGATCTGTTGGCATTATAAATAATGTTGGTGACATAAATGGATTTTGTCTAGCAAAGTCATAGTATGAATTTTGAATTAAGTCACCTTCAATTCCTCCATATGTAATTAGAACCTCATCAACTAAACGGTAAGATGCTGTTACTTTTGGAAAAATATAAAACTTATTTTTACCTGCTTCAGTGTCATTCATATAAAATGCTGATACACCAAGATTAACTGTTAAATCATCTTCCAAAATTTGATAACTTGGAATAACTCCAACTTGGAAATTACCATATTCAATTTTTTCAGTTCCAAAATAAGATTCATCAAATGTGCCTCCTAAATAGTCAAACTTGAATGTTGTATTTAATTCACCATCACTCAATGGAATATCAATATTTGTACTAAACGTAAATCTATTTTCTCCAGATTCAAAATCATCAGCAAAACGACGAAAACGCATTCTACCATCATTTAGTAACCGATTATCAAACTTTATTTCACCTCCAAAATCGAAAGTAAAATAAGTGTGTTGTGGATCAATAGATTCTATTAGTGTACTATCATATAAACCTTCAGGTAGTCCATACCAATTAAACACTTGATGCTTTGCTCCTAAATCAACATTCCATGAATAATCACCTAATTTTCTCGAATAATTAGCATTGAATTTCGTTTCAGAAAAATCATCCTCTAAAAGGACACCATCAATGCCTCCTGCTGATGAATGATGGCTTACATAACCACCTACACTTTCACTTCTATTTATGGCGTGATTTAAATAAACCTCACCCAAAAAACTTGTATATGATCCTACTCCAAATGAAGCATAATTATCATATAACTTAACAGGTTCAGCCTTATCAACATCTGCAGCTTTTCCTTTTGCTGGTGTAAATGTTGATGCAACAGGAATTGAGAATATATTGTACTTAACTTCTTTTCTGTTTTCTGTAACTTCATCTTCCAATGAAGGGATTTCTTTCACTTTAAATGCATCCGAAATTTTAGGAGTATAGGGCTTAACAACGTTAACAACTTCAGTATTTATAGTATCTTTTGTCCTATTTGTTTCTTGAGCAAACGTAAATGAAGTAAACAATAATGTAATTACAATTGTTATGTGATTTCTTTTAAATATCATATGGTATGATTTGTTTGAAATGCTGAAAAAACAGCATAACATTCGTTTTTTGATTTTAATTTCCGTCTTCGGTTTCTATTGATGAGTTTGTTTTGGCTTCTTCAGATTTAATGCGTTTTAATTCAGCTTTAGCCTCATCTACAACATCATCAAATTCTGCGAAATTTTGAGTCACACTTTCCAAAATATAAGTAGCTTGATAAGCATCATCTAAAGCATAAAAATTCTTTGCCATAATAATAAGACCTTTAGCTGCATAATATTTATATCCTGAATAATCCTTTGCTAACTTCTGAACAACTGTGTTTGATGCTTTGTGATTGCCTTCTTTATTTTTAAAATATGCGTTAAAATATAAAGCCTCAGCTGCAAGTTCTCCTGAAGCTATTCGCTCTACTTGAGCATATGCTGATTTTGCTTTTGTTTCATCACCAGTTTCCATTGCTGAACGCGCAATAATAACATGTGCATCGCTCTTTACATTTTTATCTACCTTAGAATTTGCTAACACTTTTTCTGCGTAAGACACTGCATTTGTATAATCTTTATCTTGATAATGTGCTTTCATTAAATTAGATTGTGCAAATACGACATTTTGTGGAAATTGTGCTTCGTTTTCAAGACGTTCTAACAAAGGCATCGCGCTTGACCATTGATCATCATTTAAATAAATTTCTGCCAAACGTGTTAAAGCTTGCTCAGTGTATTCTCCACTTGGTTTATTGATTACATAATTGTAATGAGGAATTGCATTGTCTTTTAAATCTTCTTTATAATATAATTGTGCTATATAATAATGTGCATTTAAAGAATGTATTCCATTTGAAAACTCATTTAAATATGAATTGAATAACTTGATTGCTCTACTCGTATTTCCAGCTAAATATTGCTTTTCTGCTGCTTCATAAGTTGTATTATCTAAATCCGCATCAGACACATCAACATAATCTAATGTTCTTACCCAATTTGCATATTCATCAACACGACCAAGATCTATATAAATTAAACGTGCTGTTGAAACTGCTTGTACAGCTTCAGGTGTACCTTGATAGTTATTTGCTACATTTTTAAACTTACTTAATGCTTGCTCATCTTTACCAGAATTATAATGAACTAAACCTTGTCTTAAGATAGATTTTGAAACGTAAGGACTAGCACGATACTCATTATTAAGTTGATCATACATACGCATTGCCTTATCGACTTCATTTAATTTTACATATGAATTTCCTAATTCGTATAGGGCATCATCGCGTAAAGTAGATTTAGTATAATCAATTATAAACGTATTTAGTTGTTCAATTTTTTGTGAACCTTCACCAACATAACCATGACTTATCGCTTTTTGAAAAACAGCATAATCAGTTTCAATTTCATTCATTTTAATGGCTCTTTCATAGGCAGAAATCCCTTTTCTGTACTCACTTGAAACAAAGAAACCATCACCTAATCGTAAAAAAGCATCATTCAATCTAACTTTATCATCAGATGTTCTTGAGATATAATTTTGGAAGTATTCTGAAGCTTTAGAATAGTTTTTTTGTTTGAAATATGTATAACCTAAGTTATAATCAATATTTCCAATTTCGTTAGTTGATGAAGCTTGTGCAAAACCTTGAAATTGCTTGAAACCAACTAAAGCATCATAATAATTTGTCAGGTTATAATCGGTTTCTGCTTTCCAAAAGGTAGCTCTTGCAGTATATTTCTCGTCTCTTGGTTCATTTAGTGATTTGTCAAAATAAGATTCAGCTTCTAAATACTTAGATTCATTATACAATTCAATTCCTCTATAAAATGCGACTTTTTGATAAGCAACTTTATTATCAAAGCTATTTTTACCTTCTAATAAATTAAGTGCTTCTTTATAGTTTTTTGACGTGATATAAGAATCTATTAATAAGGTTTCAATTTCCTCTTTATAGCTAGTATCAGTATATTTATCGAGATAAGCTGCTAATACTTGTGGTACAGATTGATAAGGATTACCAATATCATAACTAATCTTCGCATAGTTTAACCAAGCATCTTCCTGAATTTTTAAATCAAAATCCATTTGAGAAGCATTTCTAAATGCATTAAGTGCTTCTTGTTTTTTATCAACATTTATATAACTTTCTCCTAAATGATAATAAGCGTTTTGAGTGACTGTATTACTACCATCAATAATTTTATTAAATTCTGAAATGGCATTTTCAAAATCGTCTTGCTTATAGTATGAATAACCTAAGAGGTAATAATCTGTATTGGTCCAACGTTTGCGCTTTCCTTTATAAGCCTTTAAATATGGAATTGCCTCTGCATATTTTTCTAAATTAAAATAGCTTTCGCCAATAATCTTAGATAACTCAGATACTTCATTATCATCACTTGTTGGCAATTGTTCCAAAGCTAATTCAATTGCTTTCTCGAAATTTCCAAGTTTAAAATTTAAATCTGCTTGATAATAAGACAAGTCTTGCTGGTATTTCTCATTATCACTAACCTGATCAAAATACTCTGAAGCTTTATCATAATCATCTCCTTCATAGGCCATAAAGCCAATATAATATTTTGCTTGTGAACCATACTTTTCGGAGTTTTCTACTTTAGCTAAGTACTTTTTTGCACCAGAGTTATTCTTTGTATTGTACAGTGAATATCCATAATTAAAGTAGAATTTTTCACGCTCACTTCTTGACAAAGCTTCCTCATCAACTTTTTCGTACCATTTTCTGGAATGGGAAAAGCGTGAATTTTCAAAATAGTAATCTGCTACGTCAATATATGCAGTATTACGCTTTGTACTTGTTGGATAATCTGTAACAAATCTTTGAATAAGATCGTCTGCATTTTGTTGATTTAATCTTACAGCACAATTAGCTATGTAATAAGCACAGTCAGACTTTACCACTTCATCTTTTACTGAATCTTGTATCTGATCAAATAAAGATTGTGCAGCTAAATATTGCTGGCTATTATACAATGAAAGTGCTTTTTGAAAATCGACTAATTCGCTCGTGTAAGTTGCTGATTGTTGGGCGAATACACTATAGCCACAAACTATGGCTAAGGTCAGTGCTATTAATCCTTTTTTAGTCATTAAACTCGTTTTTTGATGAATACCAAAGATAATTTATCTCGAATCTATAACGCTAGAATTTTGTGATAATTATAAACGAAGTTATTAAATGTTAAATTTTTGTTTTACAATAAAGCATTAGAAAGTAAGTTTTGTCTTTTGAGTTAATAAATAATACATTTACCATACTATAGAAATAATAAAAAATATGCCAGAAGCAGTTTTACAATTAAAAGATGCATCTATTTATCAAGGTGACAGTTTAGTACTTTCAAACGTGAATTTTGAAATGCAAAAGGGTGACTTTGTTTATCTTATTGGTAAAACTGGAACTGGAAAAAGTAGTTTTATGAAAACGCTTTATGGCGATTTAGAACTTACAGTAGGTGAAGGTCATATTGTTGATTTTGATTTAAAAGCACTTAAAGAGGATGACATTCCGTTTTTAAGACGTAAGCTTGGTGTTGTATTTCAAGATTTTAAATTACTTAATGACAGAACTGTAAATGGCAATTTGGATTTTGTTTTACGAGCTACCGGCTGGAAGGAAAAAGATAAAATCATTGATAAAATTGAAGAAGTATTGGATCGTGTTGGCATGAAAACCAAAGGGTTTAAATTTCCTTATGAATTATCTGGAGGAGAGCAACAGCGTATTGCAATTGCTAGAGCTTTATTAAATGATCCTGAACTTATTTTAGCAGATGAGCCAACCGGAAATTTAGATCCTCAAACCAGTATAGAAGTCATGGAAGTTTTACAAGATTTAAATAAAAAAGGACATACCATTTTGATGGCTACACATGATTACGCTTTACTTTTAAAATATCCGAGTAAAACGTTAAAATGTGATGAGAATAAGGTATATGAAGTTGTACAACGCAAAGACTAATGCTTTCCAAAAAGTCGCTCAATAAAACTTAATTTCTTTTCGAATTTTATCATAAACACACCAAAATTACTTGGTGTTTTTTTTGCGTTTTGGTTATGTAAAGGCATATCTAAAAAGGTTGAACTCATTGAAAAAAGTATTTTACTGTTTTTTGAAACCTTACCAGATTTTATAACCTTATTTGGGTTTTCAATATCGTAAATTTTATATGTACTTCCTTTTTTAATATTATAGTGTGAGAAATCTACAGTTATAGCTTTGCCTTCTTTTTGAAATAGAGTTACTCTATATGAGTTTTCAGATTTGTCAATTGTTGTAATATCTAAAATTGATCTCATATTGAAATCTTTCACTTGCTTCCATGTGCTATTTTTATCTAATCCAAAATTATTTTGCCATTCTTTTAGTGTAAAATCTTTATGCTTACTTATTCGCTGTGCTTTAGATTTTCTAGTATAATAAGTGTTGCCATCAAACTTCCAACCCGATTTAATGTGCTTTAAAACTGAACTCTCATAGTGTACATATCCACAATAGCTAATATTGTTTTTAAAAACTAATGATTTTACATGCATCAATCTAAGCGCATTATTTTTTCCAATAATTACATTATTAGTTACTGTAACATCTTCAACTGGAGATTTAGCTGAGTAGCCTAAAGTTAGTGATGCTCCATCACCAAAATTAGCTTTTGTTGTGAAATCTGAATTGTGATATAATACATTTGAATCAAAAACAATGTCTTTAGCTACATTGATTCCATCTTTATCATTGGAAGCTATAATAACATTATCTACAAACTTTCCTCTTGGATTTCCGTTATTGAAAATGATATTATTTTTAAGCGTTACATTCTTAACAAATTCAAATCTTGTTCCTGAAGTAGCTGACCACACTTCAATCCCTTTATAGTAATTATTGAAAATGGTGTTATTGGTGATATAACGAGTTTTATCACTTTGGTTTTGTACATATATACCAACTCCGCTACCTCGAACTTTAGACATATAACCATTATTATAAATTAAACATCTATCAATAATTGTTCCTCCTGTACGTTTCCACGATCCTATTCCTGAACCAGGATTATTATAAATTTTTAAGTTGATGAATTTGCAATCTTCACCATCAACATGACTAATACCATTTACAACTTGAAAATCTTGATCATAAGCACTTCGTGAAAAATTCCCTAAAAAGGTGATTTCAAAATCTTTAAAAATTACGTTTCCTCCTTTTACATCTATAACTGAACCTAATTTAGACGTAATATTTCCATTAAGTATCACTTTGTCATTTTTATATGGCCTAACTGTAATAAATTTAGTTTTGTCAATAGTAGTAATTGTACTAATATAGCGACCATTATATATGCCTTTATGAAGATAAATAATATCATTACCATTAATTACTTGAGTCTTTTGACTAAATGCCGTTTGCAAATCCCAAGGATGTGAAATACTTCCATTACCTGATGCTTTCCCAGGATTAGATTTATGTGATTTTGGAAACACATGAAAGCTTTGCTGCGCAGTAATGTTTACAGTTGTAAAAAGAAACGATAAATAAATAAGGACTAATTTCATAATACAATATTTACAAATACTGTTCCAAGAAAAAGAAAAAAAACAAAATATTAGTTAGTTTTGAAAACAATATGATATCCATACTAATCCCAACATATAATTATAATGCGCTTCCCTTAGCAGAATTTCTTGAAAAACAAGCCTTAAAAGCTGGTATTATATTCGAGCTTATATGCATAGATGATGGTTCTTTTTCTGGACACAACAAACAAAATCAACAAATAAACTCGCTTACTAATTCTAAATTTATTGAAAAAACAAAAAATGTAGGCAGTAAAGCAAACAGACAGCAACTGGCAGAAACATCACAATATAAATGGCTGCTTTTTATTGATGCAGATTCTAAGCCAAAAGCTTCAAATTATTTATCACAATATATTACAGAAATGAATACATCTTATGATGCTGTTTTTGGTGGATTTGCATATGAAGATAACATGAAAAATCCAAATGGAACATTAAGATATGCGTTTGGTAAACATCGAGAAGAAGTGGATGCTTATTCAAGAAATAAAAATCCTTACAAAGTGATTATATCCGCCAATTTTTTAATAAAAAGAGATGTTTTTTTAAAAGTTAATGATCAAGAAACCAAAAATATTTATGGTCTTGATTATTTATTTAGTTCGCAATTAAAGAAACACAATATCCAGGTTACACATATTAACAATGAAGTATATCATTTAGGTATAGATAACAATGACAAGTTTTTAGAAAAGACATGCAAAGCTGTAGAAGCCCTGCACTATATTAGTGAATCTGGAAAAATAAAAACACATACAATTAGTTTGCTATGTACTTATAGAAGCATAAAATTTATTGGTTTAAAACAACCAATAGCTTGGCTGTTTAATACATTTAAAACTAAAATTGAATCAAATCTGATTGGTAATCAACCAAATTTATTTTTATTCGATTTATATAGACTTGGTTATTTGTGTAGTATTTAATTTATGATTTAACAAACTTATCATAATCTCTAATATAATCATCTTCATCATATTCTTTTGAAGCTAAAACTAAACATACAGCTCCTGAAGAAAAATTATCTAATTCTCGCCAAACACCAGTTGGAATTAACAAGCCTTTATTTGGTTTATTAAGCATTATTTTTTGCTTTACTTTACCATCGTCTAGCAACACTTCAAAACTTCCACTAAGGGCAATTAATAATTCATATACTTCTTTATGAGCATGACCTCCACGATATGCATCACTAGGCACATCGTATAAATAGTATACTCTCTTTATATTAAATGGATATGTGTTTTTCTCAATAACTGCTAAATTTCCTCTTCCATGCTCATCAACGATTTTAGGAATGTCTATAATTCTTACGCTTTCTATTTGTGTTTTATCCATTCTAATTATCTGGTTTCGAAGCCTTGTTTTACTAATGCATTATAGTTTGAGATTCCTTTTAGTCCCATTTTTAATTTTGGAATAACTTGATTCCAACTAATTTCATCTTTCTTTAAAATCAAATAAACATAATGAATTAGTTTTAAATAAGATAATGCGCCACGTTCTTTATAAAAAAGTGCAGCTCTAGCATATAACAATCTGTCGCTACCTCCTTCTCTTCCTGATGTAAAATAGGGGTGCTGGACAATTTTCTGCTTCACAAAATAACAAGGTTGGTGTTTAAAAACAGCTCTTGCAAATATTTGTTCTTCTCCCGTTTGAAATGTGCTTCCTAACCCGAAATGTTCATTAAATGACACATTGAGCTTCTTGATGGTTTCTAAATTGAAAGCAATTTCTCTAGAAGACACTTTAGATATGGATTTGTAATCGTGTTTTGAAGATTCTTCCGGATAAACTCTCATTTGGGAACCGCTATCATCATAAGCTTCAAATGTTATTAAAGCCGCATCTTGATAACTTTTAAAAGTATCTAAAATAGTTTTATAAAAATTACTTTCGTAAACCAAATCGTCGTCTGCGATAAGGACATATTTTGATGTTGCGTTGGCTATTGCCAGATTTCTACTTTTACTTAAACCTGTTTCAAAAGCATTGATAACTCTTATATTAGGTTGATTGGAAGTTAGAATGTCTTTTTCGGTGGTTTGATTGATAATTAAAATGTTGATTTTAGACATTTCAACCTTTAAAAACATCTTGTCTATAAAATCAAGTGAGCTTCTATGCATCGTAGAAACCAACACTTCTATTTTATCTTCAATAACCATTTAACAGGAGGTTTTAAATTACTTATATTTGAAAACAAATGTATAAAATATAAATGAGGATTTTATTAGTTGGTGAATACAGCAGACTTCATAATTCTTTAAAAGAAGGCCTACTACAACATGGTCATGAAGTTGTGCTACTAGGATCTGGAGACGGTTTTAAAAAGTATGAGTCAGATATTTTAATTTCACTTTCAATTTTTTCTAACTCTTTTTTTAAACCTATTTCCAAAATTTTTGACAAACTCTTTAATATTCAATTACTAGAACTAGAATATTATTATAAGACAAAAAAAATCATTGCCAATTTAAAAGGATTTGATGTTGTTCAGTTAATCAATGAGCAAAGTTTAAAGACTTCGCCTAAAAACGAAATAAAACTCATTTCTCAACTAGTAAAACAAAATAAAAGTTTGTTTTTATTGTCTTGCGGTACTGATTATACTAGTGTAAATTATGCTTTAGAGAAAAAGTTTAGATACTCAATTTTAACACCTTATTTTAAAAATGAATCACTCAAAAATAATTATCGCTTTATTTTAAAATATGTAACGCCTTCATATAAAAAATTACACGCCTTTTTATTCCAAAAGACACATGGCGTTATTGCATCTGATTTGGATTATCATATACCGTTAAAGGGACATTCTAAATATTTAGGATTAATTCCAAACCCTATTAATACAGATAAAATTCAATACAAACCACTTGAGATTTCAGATACAATAATTATTTTTCATGGTATCAATAGAATGAATTATACTAAGAAAGGTAACCGATTTTTTGAAGAAGCACTTAGTATTATTAAAGAAAAATTCAAAAATAAAGTGGAAATTATTACAGCAGAAAATCTTCCATACAATTTATATATTAAGGCTTTTGATCGTTGTCATATTTTATTAGATCAAGTATATTCTTATGATCAAGGTTATAATGCTTTAGAAGCTATGGCAAAAGGTAATGTGGTATTTACTGGAGCTGAACAAGAGTGGTTAGATTATTATAAATTAGAGAAAGATTCTGTTGCCATTAATGCGCTTCCAGATACAGCACTAATTGTATCAAAATTAGAATGGCTAATTAATAATCCTAACAAACTTAAAGATATTTCAAAAAATGCTCGAGAGTTTATAGAAAAAGAACATCAATATGCAAATATTGCCAGTATGTATGTAAAGCATTGGCAAAGCAATATGTAAATCACCCAAATACATTAGTATATTTATATTATAAAATTAATAATGCAAACTCTAAAACCAAATCTATTTATTCCAGGTGCCGCAAAATCTGGCACTTCAAGTCTACATCAACTGTTAGATTTACATCCAGAAATTTGTATGTCCACTATTAAAGAACCCCATTTTTGGACAAAATTAAACTATGATAAATATACAAATGAAGATTATAAAAATTATGAATCCTTGTTTGAACATAAACAAAATGTAAAATATTTTGGAGAATCAAGTACTGGCTATTTTGTATTCCCCTTTTTTAAAAATAGAATAAAACTCAACTATAAAACCGAACCCAAATTTATTTTAATTTTAAGGAATCCTATTGATCGTTGTTATTCACATTATTGGTGGCTCAAAGGAATGGGAAGTGAAAAATATGATCTAAAAACTGCTTTCCTAAATGATATAAATATTGAACCAAGACCTGAGGTAAAACTTCCAGAATCAAACTATAAATGTTATTATCAATATGGATTATATGCCAAATGGTTGGAAAAATATTATGTTTTTTTTGATCCAAAAAACATAAAAATAATAACGCAAGAAAGTTTAAAAACCAAACGCTTAGAAACATTAAATGAATGCTTTAACTTTTTGGAACTTGACTCTCTTAAAGAAATTCCAGAAATTCACACAAATAAAACTGTTATATTAAAGCGATCATATTTATATAAATACGCAAAACTTATTACTTATAATAAAATTAAACTTCCACAACTTGTTAAAGATTATATGCCTAATAAATTAAAACTATTTATTAGAAAACATTTAATGTCAACTATATTAAAACATACTAAAACTGATAAAACATATCCTAAAATTGATGATAGTAGCAGGTTGTTTTTAAAAGATTATTATAAAGATGATGTTAGCACTCTGAAAGAAATAACTGGATTATCATTTATTGAATGGACAGATTTTAATGACTAGAACATGAACTTTTTAAAGATTTCTTTTTATTCAGGTATAAGCACTACAATAAGTTTAATAACTAAACTTATTACTAATAAAATTGTAGCTATATATCTTAGTACTGATGGTATGTATATGCTAGGTCAGTTAAAAGATTTTCTGAATATAACCAATGTATTTAGCAATTTCGGCACCATCAATGGTACTATAAAATATACTGCTGAATATAAAAATGATGAAGCATCATTAAAAAATGTTCTCGGAACTAGTTTTAAAGTTCATTTGTACTTTTCTTTACTAGTCTTTTTTATTCTACTAATATTTAATAAGTCCATTTCACAATATCTTTTTGGTGATGACACATACACTACTTTTTTAATAGTTCTTAGTTTCTCAATTATTGGCACCTCAATTCAAGCATTTTTTTTAAGCGTTTTAAATGGTTTTAAACAAGTAAAACTCTATGTTCTCATTAATATTATTGCCACAATTATTAGTGCTTTAATTTTAATATTTCTTATTATTAAATATGATCTAAAAGGTGCGTTGTACGCATTTGCTATTAATCAATTTCTAGCCTTTTTTATAACGATAATTATTCTACTTATATATAAACCTTTCAATCTAAAGTTCCTGTTTACCCCATTAAAAATGTCCTTTTTTAAGAAGCTTTCACAATTTTCGTTAATGGCTTTAGTTGCATCTATTTGCTTAATCTCGGCTACATTTTTTGTAAGAAATTTTTTAAAGACAGAATTTGATCAAGGTCATGCAGGTTCTTGGGAAGGCATGTGGCGAATTTCAGCCATGTATTTATTATTTTTAACAACAACGTTTAAGTTTTATCTTATACCAACATTTTCAAGTTTATCTGATTTAGAATTAAAGAAAGAAGTATTTAAAGTTTGGAAATTCATGCTTCCTGTAATCATTATTATTGCCCTAACAATTTATACATTAAGGGATTTTGTAGTTAACACTTTACTTGATGAAAAATTCTTCTTAATCTCTGTTTTAATCGGATACCAATTATTAGGTGACACTATAAGAATCAATGCTTGGGTTTTAGGAAATATTTTAATATCCAAAGCAAAAACAAAAGCATTTATTTTGTTTCAAATAGAATGGGCTTTAGTGTTTAGCTTACTCTCCTATTTTTTAGTAAATTACTATGGATTTATAGGTGTGTCTATGGCTTATTTCGGTGCATATTTAGTTCATTTTATACTAATGAATATATATTTCAGAAAACTTCTTTGGGTTAGAAACTAGTCAAGCATTTTTGAATCATCATCAGCATCAGGTAGTATCCCAAATAAGGAGCTTCCAAATATGACAAGAATGATTATATAATACATTACATAACTTACAAAATGCCCAATGTTTGCTCCTCTTACACCATATAAGTCAACAAAATAAACACTACTTACATAAAGCATAGCAACCAAAAACAATTCTGTAATTATGAAATAAAAAAACATTTTCTTTGCAATGAACTGGTAAGCTATAACTATGGCTAATACTTTCACTAGGTCTCCTAGTAACTGCCACCCAAATAACTCTTCAACTCTTG
>Ga0316189_10001298_pt1 | contig 24868 bp, 50 predicted proteins | sample LowCovwburrow_MG_FD_204930 | JGI IMG/M metagenome (GOLD analysis project Ga0316189, IMG submission 204930) | Coastal sediment microbial communities from Maine, United States - Lowes Cove worm burrow | ecosystem: Environmental > Aquatic > Marine > Coastal > Sediment | place: USA: Maine... | reverse complement strand
CACCGTCGATGGCGATCTCGTCGTAACTGCTCTTCCACTGTTCAATCAAGCCTTTGATTATCATCTTCTTCGCCTGCTCCTTTCAAAAAGCTCCTTGCCATAACTCTTGTCATAGTACCACACATTGGACATTTTACGGGAAAAGCTCCGTTGCTATTGTCCTCTGGGGAAGGGTCAACTTCAAGTAAGGTCTCGCAACAAGGGCAAGTCCAGATAGTGGGCACAAGGGGTCTGCCGGGCCGTACGACGGTGACGGTTATGGGGGTGTTCATTTTGGTGTGTATGTCCCTTCGTGGTCCTTCACCACCAGCCCACGACGGACCAATGATTCGAGAACCTTCTGTGTTCCGCTTCGGCTGTCCCAGACCCACCCGCAACCAAACCCTCTGTTGTGCCACGATCCATGCTCTCGCAGAGCCTGAAGAATACTCTTCTGTGTGCTCCCAAGATTGGTGGGATCTTTGGGCCGGAGGCCCTGTGCGATCTTACGCCGGCACTTTGGACATTGAGGATGGTTGTCATCATCGAGAGTCCAGCACTCCTCAGCCATCGTCTCCGCGATGTATCGCGCTGGGTGGCTTCTTCGGGTCAGCCATTTCCATTCCTCGCCACAGAAGCAATGCACGGTGTATTCGTACAGAGTTCTCTCTTTGACGAAGTCGCCACAGTTGTGGTGGTCGGTGATCATACGGGGTTTAGCCACGGTTGCTCGTTTCGATTGTGTATCGTTCGACGGTGTTACTGATTCGGACGGCCACTTTGTCGGCGGCCATCAGGGTCGCGGCGTCACTCATCAGCTGGAGTCGCTCCGGCTCTGACAAAGTTACGCCCTGCTTGCGGGCCTCGCGGCGGATCTCCATCGCGAGCTTTACTGCTTTTTCTGGGGTCACGCTAATTCGTCCTCTGCTAGTTTGAATACGAGGTCATTGATGGCCTCTTGAACTGTTTCAGTGTCTGCGTTACGTTGCTTGTCTTGGGCCTCGTTGATCCACTCGGCGACGATTTCCATCATCTTCTCCTTCGAGTGAAGGGTGGAGAGGGCGGGGCCTCTGGTGTTTACTGGCCGGAACGACGTCTCTCGGACATCGAACTCGACTCCAGCGAATGTTAAGTTTGTCTTTTCCATTCTCAAATTCTCCGTTATAGCCAGGATGCAGTCCAGGTGGTATACGTCGGCACCTGGGCAGGGGTTAACGGGTTTGGAGCAGACCGGGCAATGTGTACCGATCCGACCCTGGTGAGGTCCGCCAATGCCCATTTGTCACTCCTCCACCAAAGGGTCTTTTTCAATTCTTGAACAACTTGTTCAAGGGTTCCAACCACACGTACTGTGTGGTCGCTCAGGCCGCTAAAGCGGGCCTCGTATAGTTCAGGCTGCTCGTCTTGCTTCATCACGTTCTTTCCGGGTGCATTCAAGGTCAAACATCAGGTACTTCGTGTCCAGTCTCAACTGGGCAAGAGCTTCCTGTACCAGATTGAGGATTCGTCGTCGTCGGGCCGTGCATTCTACGTGCCGGTCGAGTGCGAATTGCACTTTGTGGCGGTGCTCAGCTGGCAATTGATTGACGGCGTCTTGGACTTCTTTGAGGTCGCGAGGTGGTTGAAAATCTTTCATGGTGTTTCCTTGTGTGGTTTGAACTTACTCAAATGTACAATGTGAATCGAGGGTTGTCAAGTAATTATCGCCAATCTTCTTCGGCTGCTGCCGCGTCCGCTCCAATGTGGTCGGCGAGCCAGCCACCCTCGTGTACATTCTTGTCAACATGGTCGAAAGCGATACGGTCTAAGTCGCCGGCCCACTCGTGCTTCGCCAGCTGTTCTGCGTTCAGGTCGTAAGTCTCCCCAGAGACCGAGGTTACGGAGACTACGAGGATATCGATCTCTGCTGGGCTTCCTGGGTATCCGCCGCCGTCTGGGTCATACATGACCATAGGCTCTCCCTCCCATATCTTGTACTCGATCTCGACTGTTACGAACACATTGCCTAAGTCAAATTCAGTTTCCAAACTCAGCTCCCTTGTCGATCAGTGGTTGAATGGCGTGGTCCCAAGTACATGCGAGACATTCTTCGTCCGACATGTTCTGGGGAAGTACGAAGCATGTTTTGCTTCCATCCTCAACCCTAACACTTGTTCCGTTCGGTGTCCAGCTAGAAACACACATCCTCGTAACAAGGATGTGATGTTTCCCGCAGGTTGAAACGAATTTACCCAATTTAGGGTTTTGGATCACTTCACGCATGGTACTTCCTGTACCCAATGGCAAGCAGAGCTATCAGGCCCATCAGCAGGAAGCTTGAGGGCTCCGGCACAGCCGCCACTTGGTATTGGATTCCATCTACAGAGCCCACCGCACATGTGCCGTCAGGGAAGCACACCTCCAAAGCAGATAGCGGTATGCCCGTGGTGCCTCGGCTGTCTATCAGCCAGCCGTAATCAGTGTTCGGGAGAGGCCCAGACATCAGTACGTCAGCCTGATCGTAATCGCCCACCATGTTGACCGTGATCCCGTGGTAGTTCTCGTGGTAGTCCAAGACGCCAACGGGTCGGATTCCGTCGTTCGTGCTGAAGTCCAGCTCTGTGTTGTCCAAGGTGACCGTGGCTCGATAGTCCAGGTCGTTGCCGTTCCCAGACACAATGGCCGTGCCAGTGTCCATGTCGAACAGGGAATTGGTGAAGCCCAGTGTAGCCCCTTTGTAATCGACTCCTAGGTCTGTCATGGCCGCGCCGGCCCACAATGCACTGTGCTTGTCTCCTGCCTCGGTCGGATTGAACGAGTGAAACGTTGAGTCGTTTGCCGTGAAGTTCGAGCCAATCACTCCGGTGGTGAAGTAGTGCCCGTGTACTTGTACAAAGTCGAAGCCTACATTGGAACCGCTGTTGATCCAGACCGCGCTCTTTCCATTACTGGTGAACGTCGATCCAGTGAAGTTCGCTGTTGATCTTTGAACGTTCAGGACAGTGGAGGCTTGGTGCTGGTGGTTCCCATCGTTGAGGAACGTGTAGGCGTTGGTCGCCTTCAGTCCCGCGATGAGGACATTGGAGTCCAGGATGTTGACCACGCCTCGGTCAGCTTGCCAGTTGTCCTGGGTTTGCACGTTACCGATGAGAGAGGTTCCCGGCTGAAAGGTGAACGTGTCTCCTTGGCGGCCAGAGATATTCAGCCCGGTTAGAACGGCGTCAGGTTGGATGATCCAGTCGTGAGACACTCCAGGGGCGGAGATTGTGGATTGGAACGAGGCTTCGTCGCCAGCTCCAACGAACATTAGGTCGGCGGACGCCACCGAACACAAGAGGAAGAAAGAGACGACGGTTTTCATACGAATGGGCTCACACAAAGGGCTACAAGAGTAAGGACCAGGACCAGAACGAGGGCTCCGGTGACGGCTTGATCGGCTGGGACACAACGGCAATTGCCGAAGGCGTTGCTGGGCGCGTGACACGCACTGCATTTGTATTGGTAGGGCATGGCCTGCTCCAAAAGTTGTCGAGCAGTTCTTCTGCTCGTAAGAATAAGATGTCTTGTTTGGCTTCTTCTATTCTGATCGCGTCCATGATCTCCGTGACCGACTTGCCGTACGGTCGCGGTCTGTCTGAGTTTCTTCGTAAATGCTCCACAGTGGGCCTTTCGAGTGAGGGTGGTATTTCAATGATGACAGGTACAGCAGTCGCCTATCGACAGGGTTGTGCTGCTTTTCGATCTGTCTCCCACCTATGCTACACTGCACTTCGGTAGACCGTCGCCCAGCCCACGTGGAGGTTATGCACTATGTTCTTTCACCAGGGCGACGATGTCCGTGATGACTTTGGCCGTCAGATCCTGTGCTCGGGCCGCCTCGGCATCCCCAGCTACGAAATCCAATGAGCAGGCTTGCGCTCGCTCGACCAGTTCCTCAGCCGCTCGGAAGACAGCGTCTCCGTCGAACGTCTTGGACGTTGGGGCCGGCATCTGTGTCGGCTCTGGGTTGAATTGGCCCATGTCCAAGCGGTACTCATACAAGCCTTCCGATCCGGTGGAACGCTTCTCGACAAGGAAGTTGCCGAACTTTTTCTTGCGAAGGTCACGAAGCCGTGCAGAAATACTTTGTGTGCTGGCTTCGAGGGGGATTGCGCTTTGAATGTCAGGGAGTGTTCGCCACACTCGGTCGGCCATCAGATTCTTGACAGCTTCGAGCTGCTTGCTCAGTCGGGGTGTTGTGGTCGCGGTCTCAGTCATTGGGTTTCTCGTGGGTTGAAGTTACTTGAAGTGTACACTGTGGATTAGCAGACGCCAGGGAAATAATACCAAGCGTGCCAAGTACAGTAAGTGAAGTAGATGATTGCACCACCATTGACGACCATGCCGATTCCATTGAATATCATGGCCACCTCACAGTTATTGTTCCTGTCCTGTTCATCAATCATGAACATGGTTCCGAGTTGGAACGCGAAGAGCACACACAAAAGTCCGATCATTACAGTTTCTCCGGGCAAGGGCCACCGAACGTGGCCTCGATGTTAATTTTGACTTCCTTGGAATTTCCGCTGACAGCGGTGCCGTCCTTGTTGTACAGGTCATGGCTTGTGTAGCCGGGTGAGCAAACGTAGATGCGCTTTGCAGTCACCTTGGCTACGATCTTGCCGTCGTCGTGGTAACCGGGCTTGCCGTTCCACACCACCTTGGGCCTTGTCTTGTGGACGATCTCACGTTCTTTGTCGGCGATCTTCCCTTTGATTCGGTTGATGTCGCCTGATTGGTGCCCACCCCAGTGTCCGCCAATCAGGTCAGTAAGCTCCGCTTCCTCAGCCTTGAGCTGATTGCGAAGAGCACCGACGTTTGTTTTGAGGTAGGCCGCCCGTTGCTGGTGCGCGACCAAGTCTAGTTTGAGGTCTTCGAGTTCTTGTTGGTCGTCGGTCATTGATTTTCCTTTGCCCAGGTTGCCCCGGCCTTGAAGCCCATTGTGGCGAACTCCCAACCAGGGAGACCCTTGGACCAGTCTTTCTCATTGTCTTTGGCCCACTGCAGGGCAACTTCGTCGAGGTTCACTCTCCGCTGGTAATTCTGTTGGTAAGGCGGGTGGATGCCCTCGCTGTACCGAGACAACACAGACACGGTGCCCGTGGGTCTGGTGACCGTGATGATCCCGTGGAACTTCCGGAGATACCATCGTCTGATTCGCTTAAAAATCTGCATGGCCGCCTTTCTCTTTGATCATTGCCATCGCTTCTTCTCGTGAAGAGACCGCGATGTCGTTGTCTTCCAGGTACTCGGGACCGGCCCACAGTGTGACACACCAACGGCCAGTGGCTCCCTGGTTCAAGAACCCTCCGCCCCGGACGGGGCTCGGGTAATGCTTACCAGTCATGTCACATTCGGTGACCATTGTTCGAACTATCATGATCTCGTGGCTCCACCGTTAGGTATTGGGTACAAACCGAGCAAGGCTTTCTCAACCTCGGTCAGCTTGGCCAGAGCGGTTATTGTCTGCTCGATCTCTGGGTTGACCTTGGTGTAAATCGGCACTACGTGCGTCTCGTAGTTGTCGCGACGGTCTTGGTCCTGAAGGTACTTGTCAGCCCAATCCTTGGTCTCAAACGCCTTATGGAACTGGAAGCCTTCATGCTCCTGTCTCAGAACGATGGTAACGGTCTTCGGTAGAGTGATCATTCGCATCCCATACATAAAAGGTCAAAGTTCAGTTCGTCTGGTTGGTTGCAGTTGTAACAACGGCCATTACCGCCGCCTCTTTCGCCCCGGTAGAAGTTCCAATTGGTGACAACGTGCAGTAGATGCTGGCGGGCAGCACCAGCTTGCTCGTACGTTCGTTGGGATTCCTTCCGCTCACCGTTGACCGCCCAAGAGAAGCCCCAGCGGACGTGTGGTTCCCAGGGCTTGCCGTCGCCGACAGGGAAGACTGCCAGAGCTTCGACCTTGTCGCTCGTTGTTTGAACTTCGTATTCAGGCATTGTCTCGTATTTCTGCACAAAGGGCCATCACCTGGACGGCGATGTAGGAGTTCTCAGCTGTGCTCAGTGTGTAGCCCAGCTCCCAGGACTCTTGAGCGTAACCGATCCGGAAGTCCTTTGCCTCAATCATATCACGCAAATTGGCTCTGCGGTCGTACAATTTGAGAATTTTTCCGCGATCCGAGATATTCGCGAGACGCTTCAGCTCGTAAGACTTCCGGGTCCGCCGGTTCATCCTGGGGTAACGTTTCTTTGAGAACCTGTTCGTCAGCTCCGCGATGCCCAACTCCACCTCGTGGCCAAACGTCTCCGCAATGTCCTCATAGAGAGGCGCTCGCTGCTCGTCGGTGTCATCCAGCGTACAATCCTCAACGATGTCATGACCCAGAATGATCAAATGAGCTTCCTCGTCGTCGCCCAGGAACCGGTCATTGCAGATGTCTTCCAGCAAGCCGAGGCAATGGTCGCGGAAGTACGGGCGACCGTTCTTCTTACGCTTCTGGCCATGGTGCATACGTGATGCGTATCGAATCATTTGTGGGATCATCGTCATCTTACTTGTCTCCGTGCTTTCTCAAATTCGTCGCCGTGGTCATCAGTCCAGCGTCCATTCTTCTTGTACTCGATGAGGTGAGCGATCTCGTGGTCAATAGTCTCGTCCAGTTCGTGAGGCTTGTCATCCAGACACAAGGCGTCAAGGGTGATCGTGCTGTGTCCGTCGCATGTCCCGTAGTTCTCGCGAGTGCTTGTTACTTGAAGTGTAACATGCTCAAAGCCGTTGTCAATCAGCTTCCGGCGGGCTTTCTCCAGTTGTTGGAGCCGTATGCGTTGCTTCTTGCGCTTCTCTCGTTTACTCATAGTCTCTCCGGTAAATAAAGTGGAGGCGGCGGAATCGAACCGCCTGTTCTCGTACTCAGTCCCAGCCGGAGTTGCAACCCCGACAGTTCCTGCTTTGCAAATCAAAGAACGTTACCAGTGCCCCCATATCAGTGGAGCTGGCGGGATTCGAACCCGCGTTCCACGCAAGCGGGAGGGTTTGCAAGTGCAGTTACTCCCTGGGCCACTACGCCCCGGCTCGCTGGTCGATCACCAAGTCAGCCCCTAAGTCCAATCGAAAGTGATCTCCTCATCTACGCGAGTCATTTTAACCCCTTCCTCCTGAATCCTAGTCAACACTTCCTCAAACACTCGCTCAGTCCAGCTCTCGGTGTCTTGCCCGTCCATCGCATAGATAAACCAGAGATCTTCGTCTTCCGTGACCTTAGTGGCTCCGCTTTTTGCTCTCTCCCTTAAAGCCGAGCGGAGGTTATCGTATGCAACGTGGAAGTGAGGGGCTTCTATAGCGTCGTTTTGTAGTGTTTCTTTCAAGGTCATTACTCGATCTCCTCACACTCGACGTACACGGCCTTGCGGTTGGCCAGAAGCTTCATCAGCACTGGGCCACCCCTCTGAGAGACACATTGGTCCTTGCCATCGACGACGAAAAAGTGGTCGTCTCCAGCAAAGGAGTCCTCGTTGCCCTCCTCAGAGTCCAGTTCAACCTTGACTCGATTGAGTCCTGGCTTGTCGTAGACCACGAATCGAATCTTCTTACTCTGTCCAGGGAAGTGGTACTCCACTTCGTCGGCACAGAACCAGAAGCCCGGTCCGTCGTCTTCGTTTTGTCCGTCGTCCGCCCGGAAGGTTTTGTCCGAGTACGACTTGCAGCTATTGCTGCGTTTCAGTTTTGGTGTTCGGAATAGTTTCATGTCAGCTCCCATACAACGGCCATTTTGCCGGATGCGTTTCGGGCCTTCCGGTCGGTTTTGCGAATCGCGTTGGTTTTGTTGAGTTCCGAAAAGCGAGGTCGGATAGCCAGTACAGATTGGCCCAGCCGCGTTGCGATCTGGTCGGCTGTACCGGGGCCAGCTGTTCGCAGGCTTGTAACAACGCTCTCACGGAGTGTGGCTGCTGCTGGTGCGATTGCTTCGGCTGCTGCTTGGGAAGTTCCGTTGGACTCTTTGAATCCGGGTTGGTCTGGGTACATGTGTCTCTCTTGGGTTGAAGTTACTGAATTGTACACTGCGGTTCAGGGTTTGTCAAGCAATTCGTGAATTTCTCCGTTTGGTGTACACTCAACTGTACCACGGTTTGGACGCTTGTCAAGTAATTTCTTGTAACCCTTCCAAGCGGTCCATGCTTGGAAGGCCCTGCTGTAGCCAACGTGGCTCGCTTCGATCACCGATCCGTGGACTCGAAGGCAATATTCGTCGAAGTCAGACAACTAATTCTGCCAGAGTTTCCTCTGCCTCCAAGGTGTTTCGCACTTCATCAAGAGTCTGCGTTCGAACGATGTCGCCGTTCAGGAACACGGTCTCCAGCTCGCCCTTCAGCTCGTCCTCTGGGTCCACTTGGTCCCAGGTTCGGTAAGATACCCCGATTGGCGTCTTGATCTTCTGCAGGCGGAGGAGGCCCATCTTGGACTTCTTGCCTGTGTCGGTCACAGGTCGCTTCTCGATTGGGCGAGGCTCGCCGTTCACTTCGCAGTAGGTGGCCTTGGTGGCCATCTTGAGCGTGTCACGGCTCCACTGGTTGAGGAGGAGGCCGCCGCTGCCGAACACGATGTTGTTCGAGGCGTAGCCCATTCCCATCAGCTTCGCGAAGATCTGTTGAGCACGCTCATAGAAGATCGCATCACCGTAGATCGTCCCAATGCACGGGTTGACCTCTTTGAAGTCCTTCTCATTGACTGTGTGGCCGAAACCTTCGTCGAGAAGACGGACGACGCCTTTCTGAGCTTCTCCTCGCTCGGCACTTGGGTCGCCGCAGATGATCTTTGGCGGGTCGCCACTGTCTGGACGGATAACTACTTTGCCGTCGCGCTGCTCAATCCGACCTTTGAACTTGCCACAGTAGTAGTCCGTGATCGTCTTCCAGAGATCGTACGTGTCGCTCACAATCGAGACGATCCCAGTTGGGTATGTGTCCAACATGTTCTCGATGGCTTGCACGTCCTCATTTTCGTCGTTCCAAGCACACATAACGCTGTGCTCCGAGGCGGGAACAGACAGACCGATTGGGCGGTCGCCGCTCGCGGCATCGTAGTAGTCTCGAAGGAAGCAAACGGCAGCCGTCGTGTCAGTCCCAAGGAAAGATAGGAGGTGAGCAGCTCCGGCGATTGCAGCACTTTCCTCAGACCCACAGCCACGGTAGCCGAAGTCGTGAAGTTGGAACGGAACGTGGTCCCGGTTTCCAACAGTCCGATCAGCCCAACCGTTCATCATGCGGCGGAACCTGTACGAATTGGAAGCGACGGTAATCGGCAACCACAACTTCATCAGAAGCGTCTCGGTGTAGTTCACCAACCACGCGAAGTCCTCGTGCGTGTTCGTGATCGTCATCAGAGCGTTCTTGAGAGGCATTACGGTGCCTTCAGGTACAGCCTTGATCTGGATCGGAATGTAACCCAGGTCCGCCAACTCGCGAAACTGTTTGACATTGATGTTGTTTGGTCCCAGGATTCCACCAGCGACTTCCTCGTACTCATCGACGTCCGCGTGGGTCACGGGCTTGCTGAGGTACTTCATCAGGTAGTATTGAAGGCCGAAGAACACGGTGTAGTCGAGGCCGTCTTCACGTGAGCCCCTGGACTCAAGGTACGAATAGACCTTGTTGGTTCCAGGTGGGTATTGGTCCTTATGACCGAACTTGTAAACGTCAGTTTGTAGCAACAGGTTGCTCATGGTTATCTTTCTATGAAAATGGTTTCAAAATTCTATGAAAATGGTTTCAAAATATGCCCGGCTCGCGTCGGCTAGGCTCGGGGTAGGTTCAGAGTTGAAGAACTGGTTGAGGTCTGTTGCCGGACCAAGTGTCACCAGCTCTTCGAAACAGTCGTCACAGATGTACCAGCGACGACACGTTGACATGAGATTGCACATGATGTTTGGGCAACCGTCTCGATCACAAGTTAGGACTCCCATTAGAAGCGATCTCCATAGAAAGCTTCGATGACGTTCACTCGTTCGTCGGTTTGTTGGAACGAGTCCGAGCAGAACACGTTCAGGAAGTTGTCGGTCAGGATCTCGGTGCCCTTCGAGAAGATACCATGGGTGACGTAGAGCGACTGTTGGTCTGATCCGTCGTCCTCCAGCACGGTACGAAGGCCCAGGAACGTCCCACCCCCATCACAGATGTCGTCCACCATGAGACAGTGCTTGCCAGCTGGGTCGCCGTCCAGGATCTTGAAGCCCGTGATCTGCCCGGTCTTGGGGTCTCGCTTCTTATCACACTGGATGATCGGGTATTCGATTCCGTGCTCCTTGATCAGGAAGGTTTGAAGCTGTTTGATCTTCTTGGCCGCTCCGAGGTCAGGTGCCACCAGGGCGATATCACAAGACTGAAGCGGGTGGTTGACCAGCATGTCCACGGCGACCTTGGCCAGCTCATACTGGTTAACTGTCACGCAATTGTTGAGCAGGGCAGGGGTTACTTCTGAATGCGGGTCAGAGATGATCACTCTGGAAAAGCCCATTGAGTTGATGAAGTTCGCGAACACTTTGATCGACAGAGGGTCGCTCTCCACGTGAACTCGGTCCTGCCGTGCATACGGGACGAAAGGCATGAGAAGCGTTAGGGTTCGCACTCCAGCTCGTCGGCAGATGTCAACGGCCATCGCAAGCTTCATGACTTCACCGCTCGGCTCGTTGTAGACGAGGACGACATCCTCTGAGACGAGGACGCAAGGGTTGATACGAATGTGACGTTCGCCGGTCGGGAACGTAATGTGTTCCACGTTCGGGTCTTCTTGTTCGCCATTGAGGTAAATCAGTTTCATGGTTGTCTCCTACCTAATCATACATTGCGAAATCGGGATTGTCAAATACTTCTACGTCAAAAGGGACGCCGTTGGCATTCCACCACGTCAGGGCGAAGCCTTCAATCTTGGCGAACCGCTCGCCGTTCGTGTCCATTGGGGCGTGCTCCACACCAGGGTGATCAAGCAAGGGTTCCTCGTCACGACTACTAGGCCCGTTGCCCGTACGTCTCTTGAGTCTCGCGAGCAGATCGAAGCCGGCCAGCAACCAGTCGAGCATGTCGGTATCATCGGGTTCAACCGCTTCCTCATACTTGAAATAGTAGTCAGCGTCTCCGTGGTAGCCGTTGGCCGTTAGGACAAACTTGCTGCGGTGCGGTGGCTCATTGGGCTGCAGGTTGATTCGGTACTTGTTCATGGTGCCACCTCGATAATCTTGTCGGCCAGCTCTGCGGCTCGTTTGAAAGCTGCGTCCCCCGGTAATGTTTTCATGATGCCTCTGTGAGCCACGCGAGCAATTACGATTCGCTCGATCAGGTCGCGTCGGCGGGTGGCTTTCTCTCGGCTGATACGTAGTGTGTATTCGTCGTGCATTAGCTTATCTTTCTCAATTCGGCTTGGAGTTCGTGGATTCGTTTGTCAATCTCAGCTCGGTTGAACTGCCAGTAGTCCTCCTCGCGTTTGATCTCAAGGGCCTCGATGGCAATCTCGATCTGGGCTCGCAGCTCAGCTTTGTGTTTCTTCATTCTGTACTCCTCGCCATGGTGCTTTCTTGTTGCCCCAGTACCAGTCTTCATTAACTCTAGGCCCGTGGAAGAACAAAGTCAAGACATTTCCTCGGGTTCTGTGGGGTTTCTCGGCTCCGATTCGGTTGAAGAACCAGACCCGCTTCCACGCGCCGGGTAGGTTCCGGATCGTGGTAGTCGGCTTGAAGCCCGATAGGGTGGCCTTCGCGGTGTGTACGTACGTGGGCCTCAGTTGTTCCTCATACGATCCCAGGATCAGAGAGAAGCCGTTCCACGGGTGGGTGTGCCACTCGTCCTCGGTTGGTCTGATCCAGTGGACCTTGATGCCAAACCACTTCGTGCTGAGGATGTACCAACGCCACGTCCATTTTGTCTTACTGAGTTTCATTGGCTTCGATCCTCTCCGTGATCACTTTGTGGAACCAATCAAGGGCCTCACGTACTTGGTCACTTTCAATGTTGAGTTCAGTGTCTTCCATGAAGCTCTTGGCGGACGCTCCCTCGATGTAATGGTCGGCAATATCCTGGAGGACACTACTTGGAATGTTCATGGTGTGTACCCGTAGTCGATTGTCAGTTCCTCGCCGCGCTTTATCGCTTTTTCGGCCCAGATGATCAGGGTGTCGTTCCGGAACTCGAAGTCACAGTTGGGTGTCTCGCTGTGGTTGAGCCAACAGAAGGGAGCGTACGGTAGGTACATTCCATCCTTGTGCTCGAAGCAATAGTGGTCAAGCGGGTGCTCTTGGAGCGGAAGCACTTCGCCGTAGATGAACTGCCACGACCCCTTAGCGATCCGTCGCTGAGCGAACACTCCGTTGCCGTGGATCGGCGATGTCTTACGTACTACGTTCATCTTTGCCTTCAATCTTGAACTCCAACTCTGGAGTGTACTCGACAATTCTTCGCCCGCACGGAATGCAGTAGTCCCGATACGATGGGTAGCTGCACGGGTTGTTCTCTATTCTATAGTATTGCTTGCGTAACCGGTTTTGGCAAGCGGTTCTTCCACATTTCTTCCGCTCTTCAGTCATCCAGTTCCTCAGTGTCTACTTTGATCCATGACAGGTCGTGCATCATGAAGAACTCGTCGGCGGGCCAGAAGTTCTCCGCATCGTCTACAACAAACGATCTGGTGTCCCAACCTTCAAGGTAATTGTGGAGAAAGGCCCACTCCTCGTCGAAAACGTGACCTTCTCCCACCGTGATGATCTGCAGTTTCTTCTCCATTAGTTCGCTTTCAGTGCTAGGTCAAACAGGATGTCTTGTTTCTTGCCGGGTGCCACATGCTCAATGGTCAGCCGCAGAGCCTCACGTTTGCCACTGTCGCCTCGGCAGTCCAGTGGAAGGTGGAGGACTTTGCCGTCCCGGTAACCCTTCATGTCCGGATCGTCCGCCTTGCTGAAGCAAAGGACTCCGGGCTTGTCTTTGTCTTGGGTCAGGTCGTGCTTCACAAGGACGCTCCAAGCCCAATTGGTGACCAGCTCAGCGTCATAGGTCGCCGGGACCACTTCGACCCCTTGCTCCTCAGCTGAGCTGATTTTGTCTTGCCCGCAAGGAACCCCAAGTCGCTTCAGAGTCTGGACGAGCAGCGAATTGTTGACCAGGAAGCACTCCAACCCCTTCTTGTGGGCCATTGTGCGAGCAGTTCCGTTCGAGACCAGGAAAGCGTCTCCAAAGGCGGCTGCCGCTCCGGCGGCCCAGGCGGCCCGTACAGCGTCCGAAGGATCACTCCAGGTTCTGAGGAGCTGGGCACACTCAAGGCGGCTCTCGAACGTCTCAGAGGCTGAGACGAGCGATTTGAGGTAGATCGCGACCTGCTCCGGCTGAGCATGGCGGATTTTGTTGGCACAAGCGGCTCGAACCGTGTAAATCGAGGAGTTTCGGGACTCGTCGATGTCGATTTCGTCCTCGGTGAAGTTGTAATCGAACAGAGCTTCGCCCTCTTCCTTCTCAACTTCCATCACGAAGACGCCTTCTCGGTAGATTCGGGCGGGGCCGCCGTTTCGCGGAATCAGGCCCTGCTTGACCAACTCGGGATTGTCCGAGAAGTGCAAGAAGTTCTGACCCAAGTTGGCGAAGTAGGCCCGGACTTCGTCGTTCAGCTCCACATACACTCGGGTAAACCCTGACCTTGCGCGGATGGCCCGCTCGTTGACCATCTCGACCGTGAGGCGACCATCTTCCATGGCGGCTTCGTAGCCTTCGTCTGTCTTCGAGTGACGGTCAATCGCGTTCGAGATGAACTCTCGGAGGGCCATGCCAACGTTCGTCCAGTCCTTCTTGCCAAAGTTGAGGTCGATGTCCAGGTCGCGGGTCATTCGGTTGCCCACCTTTACGGTGACGCGCTTTGTATGCCGGTCGGCCAAGCCATCTTCCTTGACCACTTTGTCGCGGGTCGAGAAGATCAGGCGGGTCTTTCCGCAGTAAATGGTGACATCAATGCCCGCTCGGAGGCAGCAAAGGATGCCGTGGTTGGAACCGGAACCGAACTGGCCGATGGTTGTCGCGGTGGAGGTCGAGAGCCCAAGAGTGGTGAAACCTTCTACGGGTGCTTCGAACTGATTTTGGATCATTAAGTAACTGGTCATTGTTGACTCCGGGGTATTAGGTGAACACTCAAATGTACCATGTCATTTGAGGCTGTCAAGTAAATCTTGGATTTCTTTGGTCTCTTGGGCGAAAGCGTCCTCCAGCTCGCGAGTGTAGAACTCGATGAACTCTTGACGGTACTCGGTGTTTGGTCCCAATGACTCCAGGGTCTCCAGGACCGCAGCGTAGGCTAGGGAACCGTCCCACCACAAACGAGTTCGGCCAGATCGCTTGTCACGGGTGCCGTCCGCTTTGCAGTTGTACCCTTCGAATCCTTGGTCGAACCAGACTGGGTCGTCCCCTTCATCGTGGACGGGGTCGGTGTCCTCTCTCTTCACATAGAGACCGGTCACGACGGCCTTGACCTTGGTGCCGTCCATGATCGGGATGTTGAGTTTGTCAAAGTAATATTTGGTTGTTGTTTCGCGTCGGATCACGATGTCTCTCCCTGTAATTGTGCCTCGTTGAGTCCAAGTAGTCGGCCAATCCCACGGAGCACGCGGTCCAAGAAGGTTGGCGGCTTAGGCTCTTGCAGCTTGTCCACGATGGCTCGAAGGGCGTTTGCCTTCTTGCGGTAGCTCTGTCTGTAATCCACGACGAGCATGGCCATGTCGGCGACCACTTCATATAAGCAGCCGCCATGTGAGGCCCACTCTCGGTCGTCGTCGGCAATACTCACTAGGTGGTACTGCAGCTCAAATGATCCTTCGGGGCCAAAGAAGGTAAGGTCGCGGTGCTCTCGGCTGACTGTTTGTGGTCTCATTGTGTCTCTCCAAGTTGAAAAAAGTGCCAGGGCAAGGAGAGTTGAACTCCCTCGGGTAGCTATTTCCCGGTCCCCGGACGCCCCGACATCTTAATACTACTCTACTCCGCGTTGTTGTCAAGTATTTCTTTGACTTTGGCTGCTCCGAAGACTTTCTCCAGCTCAAACAAGCCGTCAATCAGCTGCTGGGCTCGCGCGGTACGGGCCATCTTGTCCTGTAGCTCTCGCTGAGCTTGCTTGGCGATTGCCAGGGCCGATCCATCGGTCAGGTTGTATCGCAAGGCTGTTTCGAGGTTAGGTGGCCCAATGCTGAGGTATGAATAGTTGTCATACTCATCCATCTCGGCTTGGATCTGAATGAGGGTGCCGTCCGTGAACGTTATCAGAAGGGTGTTTCCTTGCTCGACATAATCCCTGATCGTCTTGCCGGGAAGGTCCTCCTTCTGGGCGGTCTTGGCGAGCACTTCCGCCTTAGCGTCTCGCTCGGCTTTGTTGATGTCGTCTTGTGTCTGCAGCTTCGCGAAGTAGCCGGTTCGGTCAAATACTTTCATTGGTCTCTTTCTTAGGTAAGTTTCAGTGTTCCGCCGTTGTAACTCGACAGATTGGTCTGTTTGCCGTCCGACAGTCCTTGGTTGAATGCGGTGTTTGATCCTCGTGGACCACTTGAAGGGGTGGCGGACTTCAATTTGATGCCCTTTGCTTCCCCTAACCACGTTCTGGCTTCCTGCCTGTTCTTCTTCACAAGAGCGTCTGACTGGACGACTAGGGCGTTGCCCTCGGGTGTCGCACAACGCAGACGCTTTGTCTCTCTGTACGCCTTCAGTAGCCCCGTGACGAAGCCCTCAGCGTACACTCCGCCGTCACCCCTCATCCACCCGCCCCATTGCTTCTTGGCTCGTGAGGCGATTGTGTGGCGTAGCTCGTGGAACATCTCGCTGGCCATCTCGATCTTCTCGCGGCGGCCATAGAAGTGAGTTTGGTTCCGGTTGCTGTATCCGGCGACTCCAAAGACTTCTCGGATGAAGCCAGCGAGGTAGACTTCCCATCGAGCTTGACGTTTGCCAGTGGTCTCGGTGAAGATGTCGTCGAATTGCTTCTCGGAGTGCTTGCACTCGTCAGCTTCCAGGTCGAACTTAGCCATCAGGATGTAAGCGGCGGTGAACGCATTGCTTTTCTCGCCCTCACTTGATCCCTCATTAGAGGCGACTGCGAGTAGTTTGGCGATTCGGTCTTTGGCGTCGTTTAGGTCCATTGTTTTCTCCAGTGCGTTAGGTGAACACTCAACCCTATCACATGGTTCGAGGCTGTCAAGCCATTATTTTCAAAGAATCCAAGACTGCTTGGTCGTTGCTGCCTCGTCCGTTCCAAACTCTGGGCACCAGAAGGCCCAGACCATTGGCGTCGATCCACTTGTCAACGTTGGACACCTTGTCGTCAACTAAGATGCGTCCAGGGGCTGCCAGAAGCTCTTTCTCGCTCGATAGGCGTAGCCGTGGCAACAAGTCCGGGCAGTGCTTACGCACCCATTCTGTCTTACCAGATGCACAACCAGGATTCTGGGTCGGGGTGCTGAGGATGTAGACATTCCGGAGGCCGACGAGCTTGACGCTCTCGTAAATCAGAAAGTCGCATAGGTCGGTCTTCTCCAGATTCTCCCAGAAGACTTCTTCGAACGAGTTCCAGAACATTTGTCGCGGAAGCGAGAAGTTCTTCTGCTCGGCGACGATTTGGTTCATGGGTTTGTTGGGTTCCATTGTCGCGCCAAAGGAAGCCAGAGCGGCTTCATGGCAACGGCAGAGGACGCCGTCCATATCTAGGAAAATCTTCTTCATGACCATGGTGATTGAATCTCTTTCTTGAATCGTTTTCGCCACGCCATTGGGCCATAGCCAAACTTGACAGCGACGGGTCCAACTCGCCACGCGAGGTAACCTTCGCCCACACTGACGGCAAAGCCCCAGTAGAAGGGTTGGATTTGAATGAGTATCTGTGGGTTAGGGGCTCCGGCCTCTGCGATGAAATGGATCGCGGTTCCGGTTTCCGAGTTACGAAAATTGGTGTAGCTTCGCGCTGTGGAAGTGTACCAAGTCTCGCTCGTGTACCCTTCGGGCCAGGGCAGGCCGAAGTAATCAGCGGCTCGCCATTTCCAGTATTTCCAGGTCCGCTTGCCTCGGTAGTCCATCCACTGGTAGAGGTCTGCGATTGGTGTGAATTTCTGTTGTTCGTTCATGCTGTCTCCCACAACCACTTCTCAATCGTCGGATAGTCTCCGGCGTGGTCCTCGCCGTGGAACAGGAAGTTCAGGTGGTTCTTCTCTGCGTCCTTCAGCCAGGGGTGACCACAGAAGCAAATGCCCAGTTGCAGGAACTTCGCACCGTCTCTGGGCCACGTGTTGCAGACCACAGTGAGCAGCGGGTGCCTTGGGTTTTCCCTGTACAAGCAGGTTGGACAGGCGAGGCCCATACGTTCTCGGACCTCGCGGTCTTTACGTTCTCGGCGGGCGGCGTTGAAGGCTGTCTCTCGCCTTAGCTCAGCCCACTCTGAGGCACTCATCTCACGGCCTACCATGTGGTCGAAGTATCCATCGTAGTCAAACGTGTTTTTGTCTTCGATGGCTTCGCGGACTTGCTTGTCCATCGAAGGTACGCCCAGGTCCACAATGTGGACGTCCACGGGTATGTGCTCGCGATGGATTCGGTCTTTGCTTTGGTCGTATTCGTTCATGGTGTCTCCGGGAATGGCATACAGGCGATTCTCGCCTCTTCTCGTGTTATCTCGTGCATTCGAGGCTCCGGCCTCTCGTGTTCGTACGGTCCTGTTTCGTAAGGGCCTCCCTCTTCGTCTGAGGCTTGGTGCCAAGCGTCCCGACATTCAGGATGCACTTTGATTGTTTCGATGTCTCCGTCCACCCAGCACCACCGGACGTACGGGAACCCTTTGGTGATCAGCTCACCACACCAGAAGCACCTATGGTTCTTGCGGCACTTCTTGATCTGTTTGTATCCGATTACTTCCGACATCGCTCCACTCCGGTAAAAGAGCCGTCACCAGCTCGCCTCGTTGCTTGTCATAGATCACATGGATCAGGTGGCCTTCCCACTCCAGCTCATGCCGGGTGGCTCGGTTGGACTGTTTCTCGACGATCCTCGTCTGATTGTCTTGGATCATCCATTTGATTTTGCGGAGGTCATTTCGGTTGATCGTTAGGCCGAACCGTTCTTGCATCCTGATCTTGAAGTGTATCCGCTGACAATGTCTCTTCTTCTTATTCTTCATGCTCTCATCGCCGGTCTTCCATCCATTTCTGAAATTCGGGGTTGACGGGCATATCGTCCTTCATGGGTGTGGACTCGTCGCCGCTGCCATCCAATGGCTTTGAGATCATGTGAGTGTGGCTCTCGTGGTCGTAACGAGTTGACCATTTGTCCAGCTTCTCGGCCTTGTCCATGTCCTTCTGGGCGGACTCCTTCCACTTCCTCAGCTCATCGTCATAGGCAGCTGTGGACTTCGCACCGATGGCCACGTTGTTGCGTGGTCCTCTCGGGTTCACCTTGGACTCTACCGCCTTGGTGATCGTCTGGATACCCTCGAAGGCTGCGAGGCACTGTCCGAGCTTCTCCATATCTTTGAGCGATTTGGTCTTCCACCGCTCGATCTCCTCTTCGAGTTCGATGGACTCGTCAGTGATCTTCGCGATGAGATCGTCACGGTCGGCGACCTTGGCTTCCAATGACTGCACGCCTTCGGTGAGTGTTTTGATCCAGGCTTCCAGATCTTCGATACGCTTTGTTGATGCGAATTTGAACATTATCACGATGCCAGTTCTATGTTGCTTATGGTTTTGAGAAGGTTTGGTAACGCGGGACCATCGTCCTCGTCATCTTTGTATCGGAGGCCGTTGTGGGCCACCAACTGAATCTTGGAGAGCACTTGCTTGTAATGGTCGCCACGTCGCCGGGCGATGTCAATCGCAGTGTGATTGCACTCGATGATTGCCTTGAGGCGTTCGACTTCGCGCTTTAACTCTTCTGTGTCAGCGGTTCCCATCCACCGCTTGAAGGCGGTCCAAGGGTTCCACGTCCAGTTCTCCCAGATGTCCAGGGAGAAGTTCTCTTCGTAGGGGTTGGGGCGGTTCACAGTTTTCTCCCGTGCAGGACTTCGGATAGTTGTTTGTAACGTTTGAGCATGGCCTTCTTGTCTTCTTTGGAGACCATGTCTTTGCCGTAAAGAGCCAAGACCATCACGGGGAAGGGCAAACGTTTATTCTTCTGCGGCCAGCGTTCAACGAACTGCTGCCGAATCGGTAGTTCCATTCGTACCCGCTGGATGGCGGCTATGATGACTTTGGCGTAGATCATTCCCCGACTTTCATTATGACGAGGGCGAGGACCAAGACTCCAAGGACCGCTGCGATCCCAATGGTCACGGGTGGTGCTTGGATGAAGAAGGAATAGGCCCCAAAGCAAATGCCCGCGAGGACTCCTACTACTGCTGCCGCGTTACAAAAGCTGTTAAATCGGTCTAAAGTCATTGTTCTGCTTTCTGCCCTTTGGGCTGTTGCTAAAGAGTACACTACTATCTGACGGTTGTCAAGTTTTATGGTTCGTAACCTGCTCCAAGATTGGTGAATACGGTGTTGACGAAGTTGAAATTGCTCAACAGTCGCCCGGCGTCTTCGACAAACTCCTTGGCTGCGAACGGACTGTCCACCTCCTCGATTTTGTCACATAGCTCTTCCAAGAGCATCGAATGGATCTCCGTAAGCTTGTCACTCGAAGCACGGATGCGCTTTGTTAGTTTCAGGTTGGCTTGTTGCCATCGACGGGTGTCGTCGTTCTTGCGGGGTGGGATACTCAATTGTAGCCCTCCCACTTCGTTCGGTCGCCACGCTCGATCAGGATGTCGAGCTTCTTCTCGATCCGTTTGATGGTTGCGTTCTGCTCGTTCTGGGTCATGTGGTCCGGGTGGTTCTCGATGCCCACGATAAGTGCGAACACGCCAGCGGATATTAGGAGGACCATACCTACCAGTAACAGGATTCCTGCGGCTTCAGCTCTCATCACTTTCCTCCTGACAGGCCCAAGGGCCTCGACGCTCACAGATGTCACAATCGCAATCAGGTTGCTCTTCGATGGTAGTAGATCCATCTCGCGCTTTGAAGAAACTGGTCTGCGGCTCGATGTCGCCCTCGGAGACAAGGTCTCCTGCGTGCTCTTCATCGTCCGCAATCACTCGGAAGGTTTGGTACAGCTCACCTTGCTGCATTCGTTCGACTTCATACATCGGCATTGGTGGTCTCCTTGGTTCGGTTGATTGTTGCGGCTTCCCAGCCGGGTAAGTTGATGGCTGCCCATCGTTTGGCTTCTTGGCTCACTCGATGGATAGATTTCCATTTTCCGATAAAACCGTCTTCGAACTCATTCTCGAAATCCAGTTGCGTACGGATGAAGCTGGGCTTCATTCCAGGTAGGAACCGTCGCCATGTTACATCGCATTTCATATTTGACTTTCGTAGGATCAGATGGGTTTTGCGCTTTGACTTCCTGGGGCACCGCCTACCGTACGCGGTCCTGGTCCCAGTCTATCTCGAATTGTGTGGTGCGAAACTCGTGCCAGCCGTGAGCGACTTCTCCAAGTTTCTTGGACGTGAACTGAGCCTTGACTGTGTCTGACGGCGTTGTGGTGTCTCCTTTTTCGCCTTCGACCATCAGCCAAGCGGTTCGACCGTACAAACGGTTGTCGGTTCCAATGAACTCGCCTTTCAGCATTCGAAGTTTACGTTGGTCAACGGGTTGTACCATTTTCTTGTCTCCAAAGGTTGGTGGGCGACTCGATACCTGTTGGAATCGAGTCGCCACCGGGCTAAAAATAGGAAGGACCACACTAACGACCACCCCTGGGTCCACTTCAGCATTGGTTGGTCGATCATCGTGAACACCCAACTCTACAATGCCATTCAGTGGGAGTCAAACGGATTCCTGAAAGTTTTCCCAAATGTCCTATAGAATGGGCAATATGTGGCCTATTTGCTCGGTCTATCGGACGTTATGGGCCAGAAAAGTCCTAAAGCGCTAATTAAGCGCTAAAGCGCTAAAGCGCTAGCGCTAGCGGAAATCGCGTGCGTGTTTTATAAGAGAAATCCTGGCCCGGATTTTTGACGATTCCGTTATAAGAGTTTTTTCGGGTCGGATCGATTGTGCCGATTGGCCGGTTAGCCGTGGCAAAATGACCACTTTCCGGTGAGCTTCCCAGATCGATTCTCCCGCCGTTACAATCGATCCTCGACCTATAGACACGCGGGGCATTATTTGGAGAGCTTAGAATCGATTTTGAGAATCTCAAAATTTTATTTGACAACCGCTCTGCAGAGTGTAGAGTTGAGTGTTCAAGGGAAACAACAAAACAAAGGGCGAAACAATGTTTGCAGTATCTTCCGACCGTACCGATTATCGTGAATTTTCCAACTTTGACGAGGCGAGGACTTTTTTCAACAGAGAAAAAATCGCGTCGGATAATGTCACCCTGTTTGATTTTGTCAACGATGAAGTTTTTGATTCATACAACCGGTTGAATGAGTTCCTCCGATTGCACGGATAAAAGGGCGGGCTCCGAGAATGGATTCTCCCGCCGGTACAACCGGCCTGCGTACTATAGACACGCGGGCCATTATTTGGAGAGCTTAGACGGCCGCGCGCGTGGAGTTTCAGAACGTACGAGGTAATTTTTCAACATGGGTGCTCGTGGTCGTTGGTGGCCTATCGGGTGAAATGGACGACAACCGCCCTAGCTTCGCTCGTATGGCGTTTTGTGGGCGTTTGGGCGTGGGAACACGGACCAGCGGGCGCGGAGCTTAGAATCGATCTGAGGGCCTCAAAATAATTTCAAAATATTATTTGACAACCGCTCTGCAGAGTGTAGAGTTGAGTGTTCAAGGGACACGACGACAACAAAGGGCGAAACAATGAGCGAAATACAATTTGACGATTCACCGTTAACACCGGAAGAATTGGCGCATGAGGCAGAAATGGCAGAACAGGATCGATTGGAGGATGAGGCGTATTACGCCGGATTTGAGGATTAGGACGATTGGACGGGGCACGGAAGCCCATGTGGCGGGTTCGCAACACGACGAGGTGAAAATGATTCACGAGCAATGCAAAAAGTCAACACCAGCGGTGTACATTATCACCATCGGTCGTGATGTGCGAGAATGTCAACGCGAGGGTGACTTTTACGTACACGTTTTGAACTCCGCGTGGCGTATTGGCATCGACGACAATAGAATCCAAAAAATTAGTTGACAACCGCTCTGCAGAGTGTAGAGTTGAGTGTTCAAGGGAAACGACGACCAACAAAGGCGAAACAATGACAACCGCAACAACAAACGAACAAACGATTCTAGCGACCGTTACAGTCGGTGAGGCCGGATTATTCGGACTAAACGCTAAAGTTGACAAACTGAACAAACGGGCAGAAAAGCACGGCATGAACAAAGTGGTTGTGCGGGTTGTAGGGACCACGGTCACTCAGCACGAAAAAACCGGTCTTAACGTTTCGACCTATTCTGTCGAAATTGAGGGTTGTGCTCCGAGAATCAATGGGTGGTATCTTGCCGCTCGTATCGAAAATAACGACATCATCGGTACAGTCGTTAGAATCGTACCAGGGAAGTTCGCTGATGAGGACTATAGCGGATTTCGCGAATATGACTTCGGTTCTGACGTTTGTGACCATTGTGGCACTTGCCGCCGTCGTAACGATGTTTTCGTTTTGAAGAATGACGACGGTTTTGTCAGAGTTATCGGTCGAAATTGTCTCGCAGATTATCTGCGTTGTGAGGATGCTGCGGCCTTTGGTCGTTATGCCGAATTTTGCGATGAGGTCACTTCTTACGATGATGAGTTCTTGTCCGAATTTGCGGGCGATGAGGGATTTGGCGGTCGCGGCTGTCGCCCGGTTGTAGGGATCACGGAGTATCTGACGGCTGTTCAGACTTGTATCAGACGTCTGGGTTGGACCAGTCGCTCCGCCGCGTACGATAATCCAGGTCTTACGGCAAGTGCCGACGACGCCTTTTATCTCTTGTTTGGCAGTGGTAAGGGTCACGACAAATTTGTCAAAGATTTCGAACTGTACGCTTCTGACGGTGATGCCGATCTTGCCGGTCGTGCAGCCAAGTGGGCTTCTGAGCTTACAACCGAGCAAACCGACAAAAACGATTACCTCGATACGGTCTGCAGAATCGCTAAAGCCGGCCAAACCGATGATAAACTAGCAGGCTTCGCAGCCAGTATAATCGGCGCATACCAACGCGAGCTAGGCTACGCTGCCGAACGTGCCGAACGTGCGGCTAATTCCAAAGAAAAGGCTTTTGTCGGTTGTATCAAGGAGCGACTCAAGGATCGGGTTGTGAAGGTTGTGCGGGTCCGCTACTTTGAGTCGGATTTCGGAACAAAAACGATTGTAGCGATGGAAATGGATCTGGCGGATGGTACGGTCGCACCGCTTACATGGTTTGCGTCCAAGTCGCTCGAATTTGTCGAAGGTGCTGATTATAACTTCACCGGAACGGTCAAGTCGCACAAATCGGACGACAAGTATGGTCCGCAAACAATGGTCAACCGTTGCAAACTAACTGAAGTGTAGAACCCTACCGGCCTGAACAACCGGTATAATCGTCGCAGCCGGTTATTCCCTTCGCCCGGAATAGCCGGCTGTTCCCTTTTTGCGCTTGACAACGGTCGATTCGTATGCTATGCTTGTGTTGAACAATTCAATTCTACAGGAAAAGACGAATGGAACGATGGAAGGAAATCCCCGGTTATGAGGGTTACTACGACGCGAGCGACCAAGGTCGGATTAGATCGGTTGATCGGGTTGTGCCTCATGCTCGGCATGGGACGATAAAACGAAAGGGGAAGGTTCTGACGAGTTTTCCAGATCCACAGTCTGGTCACTTTAGATTGACTTTGTCGGTAGAAGGGAAAGTTCGGAATGAGAAGGTCCACCGGCTTGTAGCGTTAACGTGGATTGGCCCATGTCCTGACGGTTTTGAGTGTTGCCACGAAGATGGCGACCCTGCCAACAATTCCGAATCTAACCTTCGATGGGATACCAAGAGCAGTAACGCTCGTGACCGTATTAAGCATGGTACGCATCGTGTCGTTAACAAGCGTCGTGTCGTTCGTTCCGATGGTGCCGAATATGTCAGCATCTCCGAAGCTGCGGCTTCTGTGGGCCGGGACGTTAGTAGCGTTTGGAAGGTTTGTGCCGGTCGTCAGAAAACCTGCGCGGGCTACGGGTGGAAATATGCGGACATCGAATCCTAGGGGCCTAGCTTCGCTCGTATGGCGTTTTGATTAACCTTGAATGCTAGTTTGCCAGTTCAAGGTTGCGCGGCTTAGAATGGCGTTTTGTGGCGTTTAAGCTAACCCGCCCCACGTCGATTCTCCCGCCCCTACAACCGGCCCGCGTGTCTATAGTACGCGGGACGTTTGGCGTGGAGCTTAGACGCGGTCGGCTGTTGACTTTCCGCCTCAGTTCCGGTTGTATGATGCAAAAAGAAACTCGAATTATTGTTTGACAACCGCTCTGCAGAGTGTAGAGTTGAGTGTTCAAGCAACAAACAAAGGGCGAAACGATGACGATGACAAAAGACGACACAGTGCAGCGTATCCGCGACGTCGAGTTGCGAATTGTCAACGCTCTGGTACAATTGGAAGAGGGAAACAACGACGAGGTAAAAAGTGAACTCGAAGAGAGCTGGCGTTGTCTAAAGACAATCCGGTGTGGCCAAAATACCTCAAAATAATTCCTTGACAACCGCTCTGCAGAGTGTAGAGTTGAGTGTTCAAGGGAAACGACGACAACGAACAAAGGGAAACGATCATGCCGAATTTAACGATTAGAAACAATTCTAAGGCTCGTAAGGATACTGCCGATGTTTTGCTTCGTCCCTATTGGGATACAAAGGGCGAAGCAATCGCAGCAATCGACGAGGCGTTGCAAAAACACAACATGATGTTGGGAA
>Ga0316189_10001297_pt1 | contig 24891 bp, 21 predicted proteins | sample LowCovwburrow_MG_FD_204930 | JGI IMG/M metagenome (GOLD analysis project Ga0316189, IMG submission 204930) | Coastal sediment microbial communities from Maine, United States - Lowes Cove worm burrow | ecosystem: Environmental > Aquatic > Marine > Coastal > Sediment | place: USA: Maine... | reverse complement strand
GTTGCCTGCGATGACAATGGCAATATTGATGTTGAAGATCTGCGTAGCAAGGCTGAGTCGAATACTAACAGTCTTGCCGCTTTGATGATTACCTATCCTTCCACACACGGCGTGTATGAGGAAGCTGTGAAAGAAATCTGTCAGATCATTCATGATCATGGTGGGCAGGTCTATATGGACGGCGCTAATCTCAACGCGCAGGTTGGAGTAGCTAAGCCCGCTGATATCGGAGCTGATGTCTCTCACGTAAATCTGCACAAAACATTCTGTATTCCACATGGTGGCGGTGGCCCAGGCATGGGCCCAATCGGAGTAAAGGCACACCTCGCTCCACACGTGGCAAATCATTCCCTAATTAAGCTGAATGGCCCGGAGGCTAATAACAGCGCGGTCTCTGCCGCTCCTTGGGGAAGCTCCGGAATACTACCAATTTCCTGGATGTACATTGCCATGATGGGCGCCGAAGGATTACTGAAGGCTACTCAGGTCGCAATCCTTAGTGCAAACTATATCGCCGTCAGATTGGCGGAACACTACCCTGTGCTATATACCGGTCGCAACGGCATGGTGGCTCATGAATGTATTATTGATTTACGCCCACTCAAACTCAGTTCGGGCATTAGCGAAGAGGATGTCGCCAAACGGCTTATGGATTTTGGTTTTCACGCACCAACGATGTCTTTCCCAGTAGCGGGAACACTGATGATTGAGCCTACCGAGAGTGAGTCGAAACAGGAACTGGATAGATTCATCGACGCACTGATTCAGATCCGCAAAGAAATCGCCGAAGTTGAATCGGGTGATATAGACGCTGAGAACAATCCGCTAAAAAATGCTCCCCACACTCTCGCCGACATGATGGATGAAAGTTGGGACAGACCTTACAGCAAAATGCAAGGTGCCTATCCTGATCAGTTAGAGGGCGTAGCTGCTTCGAACAAGTACTGGCCAAGTGTAAACCGCATTGATAATGTATATGGAGATAGGAATTTGTTCTGTGCCTGTCCTAGCATTGAGAACTACGAATAGACAATGATAGAAGGGTGGTGGAGCTCGACTAGTACTAGGGAGTCTCTGATTAAGTATTCAATGTCTCTGCGTGGCCTGAAGCGTGCTTCAGGTCACGCCCGAAGGGGCCTTCAGAGCAGTCGAATACTTAATCAGAGACTCCCTAACTCTTTCCATCGATATGGGAATTGCGCATTCTCTTCAGTGTTTCTAGATCACTCTGAATTCGTTCTAGTTTCTCTCCAAGCTCCTTCTTTTCCGCGATGATTTCTTCATCTTCTTTAGACTCGAACTGCTTATAGCTAGAATACAACCTCACCTTCTCTTGTTTCAGCTGGTCAGCTTTATATGACTTGAAGTAAGAAACTTGGCGCCTTACAGCAAGGCCAGGTATCAACACTATAGATACTGCAAGAATATAGGGTAGTGAGACCCAAAATAGAAAAACGAACTGAACATACTGCTTGTGCATAAATGTCCAGGAGACGCCGAACATATGTATGCTCATCAAAACGCCAACGGCACCTATTAGAGCAGCGAAAAACCAGAGTGAATCTCCAAGTTTCTTAATGCCGCCGTTACCATCAGGATCGTTGGGGTTCAATGTATATGGAAGGCTAGGAGCGAATTTTAGATACAGCACTATCACAGCAGTAATAGCGAGAAGACCCATGCCGCTAGCAAAGCCACCTAAGAAAAGCCCGAAATAGACCATCACCAGAGAAGAGCTTGATTCGAAGAAAACGGATGGTACGCCTAGAATGTGTCCTACGGTAGTGTTTGCCGTTCCAAACGCGAACCCCGCAAGAAGCAACCATTTGTCACTCATCCACTCATCAACAACCTCCAAATTACCGGCATATTTACCTTCGATTTCGCGCATCGCATTAAGGTTGTTTCTAAAGACATCCGTGGCGACGTAGAGCGCGAAAGATGAGGTTGCAATTATCAAAGCGAGAATCCAACAATTCTCACTAAAGAAAATCACCTTATCTGACAAGGAATAGTATTGAAGCAGTGCATAAGAGACACCAAATGCAAGTGAAATACATAGCTTACGCCCATAACCTATCCCACCACTATCGCTATAGGGATCGTAGAAAGGATAAAAGTTAGATTTGTGTGGCTTGTGCATCTTCGTTCAGTTTAATGGAGGGTATTACAGCGTCGCAGCTAGATAAAATTTAATATGACGTCTTTCCTGCTGGACAATCTCCCTTTAGCAAACCCCTCCAGCAACCTCCTATTCCGTCACGCAATGCTAATTATTGTGCCGCTTTTCCCTATATCGGTCAAAGCCCCGTTATTCTCGAGCCTAGAAGAAGGTTTCTGCTGTAAAAGAGCTTGCCCAGAGAGGAGCCGGCTCTGCAGAAACCGTTCATACTTTTCACAAAACGGCTTTGCAACAAAATCTCGATATCGTTGTAGGCCATTTGCTTGGATACTTATAAATTGTTGGACCGCTCTATGGCGCTTCAAAAGGCCTGGCTTGTACATAAACGCGTTCGCAGAGTAGCTAGAATAGTTGTATGCACCTGGATGGCCTTGCTTATTCAAGTTGACTACATAGCGTTCTACGAATTTTTGACAATCAAGAACGAGATTGTCACCCGGAAGCCAGCAAACAAGTGGTTCATTCTGCCAGGCTAATACACCTCGCGCGAAACGAACCAGATAGTATCTACTATAACTGCTATTGAGAAACCTAGCGAAAGAATCGAAGCCTGATGGCGTTAACGGTGAGAATATCAAAAATATATCTTTCTCCAGCAGAAGATAAGCATGGATCTGTACATGGAAGGCATTCTGACAATTCAAGAGACGGCGAAGGTAGAACTCTCTGCAAGCATCATCGAAGAATCCAGTGCCAACCGTTTTCTGTTTTATGGCAGTGAAATACGTTTTACCAGGGATTAAGATTCTCGTGGTCATCTGCCTACTGCCCTCCTTTAACCCTCATTTTTCAATTTGTCTTTTCATTCACCCGCAGTAACTCTTTGTATTGAGTTCTTTGCGTCCAGTTCCAATGAACAATCAGCAAGACCAATGAGATCTGCATTGTGTGTTACGAGAATAACAGTGGCCTTAGAACGCCGAATGTTCGCAATTATCTGACTCGCTACACTAGAACTTAGATGGGATAATGCCTCATCCAATATGAGTATTTTCGGATGTCGATAGAGCGCTCTTGCAAGTAGAACTCGTTGGACCTGACCTGCAGAGAGGGCAACCCCCATTTCACCCACCTGCGTGTTAAAACCCATTGGCAAGTGGCATATGTCCTCAAAGATACAACTAATTCGGCATGCCTCTTCTAGCCGCTCTGAATTTAGTGGCTCCATCCCTAGATTCACGTTGTAGGCAAGAGAGCCGGACAACAAGTCGTCCCCATGGAGCACAGCTGCGATTTGCGACCTGTACTGACCCACACCCAACTCAGTAGCCGGACGACCATCAAGGTGAAACGCACCCGCAGAAGGACGAAGTAAACAAAGAAATATTTTCAGAAGTGTCGATTTTCCACATCCTGAACGCCCAGAGATCGCAAAAAATTCGCCCGCGGCAATATCAAAGCTAAGATCTCGAAATAACTCAGGCTTTGCCGAGGAATAACTAAAGCCTAGCTTCTTCGCCTCAACGGCACCAGAAATTTCTCGCTTAAGAAGGCTAGTATCATGGAAACCCTCTTCGGGCTCTTCAAGAACGATATCCGATACACGATCAAGTTCTAGCCTTAACAATCTAATCTCGGCGAGCTTAGGAAGCATTGCTGCTACTGAGCCAGAAAAATTTTGTTTTAAAAAAACAAAACTCATCAATTGACCGATGGTCAACTGACCACTAAATATTGCCGCTGACCCTAAATAGATTGTCGCAACGTGATCTATACCAAATAGCAGGCTGTGTATAGAACTTAGACTTAGTTGGAAATGCCCGAGTCTATAGCTCGAATTTATGAAATAGGCATAGAAATTTTGCCACTCCGATAAACGCTCAGACTCTATCCCGTAGTTTTTTGTCACAGCTATACATCGAATATTCTCCATAAATCGGCTCTGTTGTTTCGCTCCCGTTTGCAAAACTTCTTGTCGACACAAGCTTTCCCTAGGTATAGCTAGAACGCGAATAAGCGACAATGCAAGCACGAAGAAGAGCGCAACGAATGCCAATGTAGGACTGTAGAGAAGGAGAAGAATAAAGGTTAGAAGAGAAAACAAACCGTCTACTACTACCGTTATCATCTCCTGGGTGACTAGCTGTTTAATATTGTCGAGCGAAGAGAATCGGGAAACAATATCTCCCATTTCTCTTCTCTCAAAGTATGATAGAGGCAATCTAAGCAGATGTGCGAAAGTGTTGCTTACCAGTTGAAAACCCAATTGGCTGGAGAATTGTAGTAATACCACTCCTCTAAAGTAGGAAACACTTGTCTTAGCTAGAATGACTAGTGAAAAAAGTAATGCGACGAGAAAGATAATGTCCATATCACCCTTGCTAAGCCCCTGATCAATCACCAGCTGCAAATAGAGCGGGAAGATCAGCGAAAGCACTTGTATCAAGAGCGAAAGGAGAAAGACCTGTCTAATGGCTTTTCGAAAGCTAGGAGTCGCCTTGAAAAGCTCCGCCAATGAATACTGCTTTTTATGTCTTTCCCGCGTGAAAGAAACCGTGGGGGACAGCTCTACCGCAATACCTGTGAAATGCCGGTCCAGTTCCAATAGGCTATATTTTCGTATGCCCACCGCTGGATCATGGATAACGACTGACTTCCTAGTAGTTTTCTTTAGAACTACAAAGTGATCCGTGTCCCAATGCAAAATGGCAGGTAAATTTAGTAGACCAATATCGTTGAGATCGAGTTTGAGAGGCCTCCCTTGAAGATTTAACTGTAGAGCAGCCTCCAGCAAGTGTTTTACAGATGCACCACCCGCCGGCATACAGAGACTTCCTCGCAAGCTACGTATATCTGAAAACTTGCCATAGTAATTCGCAATCATAGCCAGACAGGCTAATCCGCATTCAGCTATTTCAGTCTGGAAGATCATGGGCAGTGTATTTCGAGGCTGGAAAATATCCCTCATGTCACCTTACCTTGCAGACCGAGGATTGGCCTGAAGATAAACTGCAATAGCGACATTTCAGAGAGGACAAAATCCGCCATGAGTGTCGCTCCACTCTGCAGCCGGTACAACGAATCCCCCTGTACCGCAGATGCGTGCAACTGCGCGGTTACCTTGAACACCGGCTCGTTGATGCCAAAGATAGGAAGCACGGTTTCCCTGGGGTCCAACCTTGCCTTTCCAACGGCGACCACCGTCGCCTTATGCCTACCATAGAGTCTATAGTCGAAAGCGTCGTATCGAAGCAGAACAGATTGCCCCACGGCTAACTTTGCCTGCACCGCCGCTGACACATAGAGAGTTGCCTGTAGCTCGGCCTTAGGCGGATTTATATAGAATAGTGGCTGATTCGGCAGTACCGACTTACCCCTCTCGATTCCTAACTCTGCTACTATGCCCGGCTCCTCTGCGACTACCGTGAATAGGGCCTGATTGCTTAGACTTGTGATTCTCTGATCAATTATCTGTAACTCTCGCTGCATCTGCAGGTTCGCCTCCTCAGAATCAAACTCAGCAAGCTGTTCTGCATTGCCGAGAGAATTTAGCTCTTTCTCATACTGTAATAACCTTTGGGAAAGCATCTGCTTACGGCCGAGAAGCTCTAGATGTGCCTGATACTGTTGATCGAATTCTCGAGTCGAACTATTCCCTGATTGAAGTAGAGTCGAAACTGCCTGAAGGTTGCGATCACTCAATTCCGTTCGGGTTGCCAGCAACTCTACTTCTTCCTCAAGGCTTAGCTTGCTATTATGAACATTCTCAGAGGCCAGCCTGCTCCAATACTTTGACTGTTGCTGTGCCAGTTGCTGAACCCGAAATTTCTTAACTAGTAATTCTCTGTCGGTTCGCAACTGATGTATGTTTTCCTTAACAGCAGAATCTCCCTGTCGGTTATAGATTCCACTGGAAAGCGATGCGAGTATGTCCCCTCTCTCAACTCTTTCACCTTGAACGACGTGTATATTCTCTACCCTCGCCACGGCTGGAGAAACAATTTCCTGAGTGCCTTGAATAGGTTCTAGTACTCCTCTAGCGGCTACTGTTTCCTTATAGGTTGTTTTAGTCAGTAGATATGTCGCTACAAGTAGCATGACCACCCATAATCCTAGTTGCAGTTTGAAATAGCTCGCCAGCGTAATCACAGGCGCAGAAGACGGGCCCAACATTTTGTGAGCTATCGCCCTCTCTCTAAATAGGTAATTTTGTTTTTTCGCGATCATTGGAACCTTCTTAGGACTGAATGGTCGGCGGGCAAAATACTTTCACTAAATCCTCCACTGTAACTAGTGATGCTAGTTCAGAATTAGTCAGGGTTATTCCATAGGTATTTTCTAACTCGAAAAGGCTTTCAATTAGATCGAGCGAATCTAGATTTAGTTCACTTAGACATGTCTCTCTATCGAAAGTCAGTCCATCGCAGTGCTTGCCTAGACATTGCACAATACCGCTAACAGGATCTTCAGTTGGACGAATACTCATAGAAATGTCTTGTCATCATTAGCCTGCAACAAACTTCCTTTCAGGTTCTGACTCCGATGGGATTATCTAAAATTGCGATTATTGAAATAGCTTGGCAACAAGGAAAGAAATCTCCACTGTTCTGGATTCTCCAAAAACACAGATTCGAAGAACGACACCAAACTTTGCGTAATTCGTTTTGCTCCCGATCGAAGTGATTCTGAAGGCAAGAGCTCCGGCTCAATCTGATTCCCTAACTTTAAGTAACCAGCGGTTTCAGTTGAATGATTAATCAGGGGTAGTATTGGCACTCTGTTTGCGAGCGCAAGAATTGCCGGGCCGATGGAGAACCCTACATTCCGGCTTAGAAAGCTTACTTGGGTGGTTTCGTTGAGCCCTGGCGGAATATCACAAAAGAGAAGTATTGTAGTGTTGCCAGTTCGTAATATTTGGGAAATCTTCGACGAGTCAGTTTCGCAAAGCAATAATTCACAATCTCTATCAGCAATATCACGACTAAAGCCCGCAGCCAAATTCGAATAGCAGGCATTGCTGCTTCTATTCAGGCTTAGGACATATCGTTTCCGCTTGCTGTTATCGAGACTAAACAGATTAGCGGATCCGTATAGAAAATCACCGCAATGAAATGAGGCGATGATACGCGAACGTCCATCTTCTTGAATTAAGTTCAGATAGTCTTCGCGCTGCGGAATTTTAAAGTCTGCGCAATATCGTTGAACAAGCGAGGCTCGCTCGACTTTATTTCTTCTCCGTTCAAACCTACAGTTATACAAGCGATTCTTTGCGAGGAGAGAATTGACAACACTGATCGGTTGCCGAAGAGAATGAGCGATCTGATACTCATCAGCAAGCGTGGGCCTTTCAAGGAGAGATTGTGCCAGTGTTTGAGATTTTTGCGCGGCGTTCGGACGTAGCTTCTCGGTAAAGAGATTAAGCGATTCACTTAAAAACAGATGCTTATGATGAAATGCGGAATAGCTCACTGGTGTTGTCCTTAACTACACAGTAGGTTCTCCCTAAGTCTAGGACAGCATCTGAATTCTCGCCAATCGACAATCAATGTAAGTTATTTTATTCGTACCGCCGTGCCGCTGACGCTTACCATCATCATGCCCCCCTTAGAACCAATGACCTCATAGTCTAGATCGATTCCAACTATGGCATTGGCACCCAATGCCCTCGCCTCATCTTCCAATTCCATAAATGCGATGTCCCGGGCGCGGCCCATCTCCTCTTCATAGGCACCGGCGCGACCGCCTACTATATCGCGTATGGCACCGAATATATCCTTAAATATATTGGCTCCGAGAATCGCCTCCCCCACGACAATACCCAGATAGTCAGTAATTTCCTTGCCTTGCAATGTTGGTGTAGTTGATCGAATCATGACTGTTATTCTCCATTTAACATCTGTTCTATATTTTCAAATATTTTCTTGGACGGCTTAAGTCCCTACGCCCTCGGCGGCAATCCATGAACCATAGTCAAACTATTCAACGTCGTACCAGCACGGCGAAATTCAGAAAGAGTCTGATAGTCATCGTCCAGGTACCATTGTTTAGCGAGCTCTTCTGAAGGGAATTTGAAGATTATGACACGACCTTCAAGTGGAGATTGACCTTCGAGATTTTCATGATTGTCGTCGAAAGTCACAAACTCACCACCAAATTTTTTCAATATCGGAAAGAATCCTTTTTCATATTTTCGATATTCGTTCGCATCTTTAACCACAAGATTGGCTATCATATAAACTGCTACATCAGACATTTTCTCTCCCCATTTTTGTACATCGGTCTACGCGAATTGCCAGTATAGTAGGCCGTTCCATAGATACTATCCAGCAGCATTAACTATACCTAGCCACATAAGCAAGACAGAAAGATTGCCAATAACAAATATGACAAGCCTATGGGGCACATTGTTGTAACTTAGATGGATAATGCTGTGAATGACTCTCGCAGCTACGAACACCCACGCGCAGATCACAGGTAATTGCCCAGTCTGGTCCAGCGCGAGATAGGCGGCACCACCAGCATAGAACAATGTCGGAACTTCGAATAGATTATTGAAATTACGCGTCGTCTTGGCGACGAAATCTGGAATTTCGTGGCCATCCATTAAGCTGTAATAGCTCTGCGGTACCTCACCTCTACGTACAGATCCAATTCTCGTCCTAGTCGTGAGTACCATTATCACCGTCGTTAGAATGACCAACATAAACATTGCATATAGCATCTCTATTCCTCTTACAGGTCACAGCAACGACCTCTGTCTGTTCATAGTCAATCCACAGTATAATTCCAACTTATTGCATTAGACAGCACTCAGGGGCACGAACTTGACCACAGAAAACTACGCTAATCATATAGCTTCTCTTTCTCGCAACTATACTGATGCCCTGCAATATGCCGCTATTGAGGGCTCGCCGGCGGAAGCGATATTGGTACATAGCGGCGCGGAGCATCACTACTATGGCGATGACCGAGGAGTTTCGTTCCAAGCCTTTGGCCACTTACTACACTGGGTTGCAGTCAACCGACCAAACCAATTCGTCTATTTCCGCCCTGCCGAGAAGCCCATCTATTTCCAAATTGTACCCAGTGATTTCTGGTACGAACAGGATATACAGCTTGAGCCAGAATGGGAGGAAACACTCTGTATCGTCAGATTGAGCAGCTTGGATGAACTTGCTACACATTTAGCGAAATACCTGCTATCGGAAATCGCCTATATTGGAGGACATGCCGACGTCGCAGCCTCTCTAGGCATCAAGAAGACAATGATCAACCCAGGAAAACTCTTAAGCTATCTAGACTTTTCGCGAGCTATCAAAACAGACTATGAACTAGAACAGTTGCGTGCCGCCAACCGTCTCGCCTTGCTCGGTCATACCGCTGCCAAGGCGTGTTTCTTGGAGGGGGGCAGCGAGTATGGCATTCACATGGCCTTTCTACAGGCCACTCAGAATCTGGAGGACGAGTGCCCCTATACCAATATCGTTGCACTCAATGAAAAGGCGGCAATATTGCATTATCAATTCAAACGCAGAACAAACGTGGATAAGGGACAGGTTCTCCTAATCGACGCAGGCTGTCGTGTCAAAGGTTACGGCTCGGACATTACACGCACTTCGGTAAGCGATGATGTTCATCTCGGTTTTCGATCTCTTGTTGCTGCGATGGAAACATTGGAACTAGCGTTGGTCAACGAAGTGAAACCTGGAAAATCCTACCAATCATTACATGAGTCAACGTTAGCAAGGATCTCTCGTGTTCTAATTGATCACAATATCTGTACTGGCAGGGAGGAAGATCTAGTCGAGCTTAATATCCCACAATTATTTATGCCTCATGGCGTGGGACATCTGTTAGGAATTCAGGTACACGATGTAGGTGGACATCAATCTGACATTAGTGGAACCATATTGCCTCCCCCAGCGAATTCTCCTGCGCTGAGAAATACCCGTGTAATGAAAGCCGATATGGTATTCACAGTGGAACCTGGCCTTTACTTCATTCCGCTTATTCTTGAGGCGGAGAGAGGCTCGGATCGAGGCAGACTAATAAACTGGAATACGATCGATGAGCTCTATCCCTACGGAGGAATTCGCATCGAAGACAATATTCGTGTGACATCCGATGGCGCAGAAAATCTAACACGCCAATTCGAATAGAGAGAATCATTCGAGTTGTCGGATAAGAGGCGCGACTATCTCCATCAAAGCTGGCAAAGCATTTTGGTTTTCGCTTACTAGCTGTTTTCCCCGCTCGCCCATTTCCATTCTCGTCTGTTCATCTACCATCAATGTACAGATGCTCTCTGCTAGTTCCATTTCGTTCTTTACAGTCTTTAGAGCACCTGCGCGTTCCAACTGTTTACAAATTGTCGCAAAGTTATACTGTGAAGGCCCTACCAAAATTGGGATACCCAATGCCGCTGGCTCGAGAACATTCTGACAACCGGTATCAACTAGGCTTCCACCAACGAAGGCAATAGTTGCAACATTGTAGTAGTGCAACATTTCGCCCATGCTATCGCCTATCACAACTTGAGTATTCGGCTCTACTATTCCATCGTCACTGCGCTTCACCGAAGTGAAACCTTCATCTTCGCTTAGCCTGCCTGCTTCAGCAAATCGCTCAGGATGACGTGGAACCAATATCAGGATTAAAGAAGGAATTTTAACGAGACAATTTCTGAAGGCGGCTAATATTTTCCCCTCTTCACCCTCACGCGTGCTGGCTGCAACTAGGACAGGTCGCTGGATTTTCCCGATCGCAGTGAAGTATGCTTTGTCTTCTATCTCACTTACAGCGACTAGAAACTTCAAGCTGCCTGTAACTTCTACCCGTTCTGGATTAGCCCCGAGGGCGATGAATCGCTGTGCATCGGGCATAGCTTGAGCTGCTATCCTGTCGATCTTTTCTAGAAGGCTACGCGTGAATGTTGCGAACCGACCATAGCCTATGGCCGACTTTTCCGATAAACGGCCATTCGCCAACAACAGTTTTACAGCTCTTTGATGGCAAGAATGAATCAGATTTGGCCACAGTTCTGTCTCCATTAGGACTAGAAGACTAGGCTGATATATATCAAGAAAACGATTGCAGGAGCCCGGCAGATCATAAGGCACATAGGCGTGGATCACTGACTCACCGAAAAGCAAGCGAGCTCGATCCGAACCGGTAGGAGTCATCGTAGTCATAACAATCTGGGCTTCTGGATAGAGACGTTGCAGCTCTGCTACCAACGGTGCGGATGCGGCCGCCTCACCGACCGAGACCGCGTGAATCCAAAGTGTCAGTTTGTTCTTGTCGAAGCCCTGAGGCGTCGCCTGTAACGCAAAGCGCTCACCAATACGTTTCCTATAGGCCGGAGCTTTTAGTGACCGGGTCAGTATACGGATTAGAATTAGAGGCAGTGCAAGATAGAAAACGACACTGTAGATAAATCGATGCATGAAGACTCAGCCTGATAATTTGGTTTGCCGCGATGGTCGGGAAGTGTGGGAAATAGTCCCTTATGCCGATATAATTTGAGTCTTACAGTCTATCCGAATACAGACCCGATATTCACGTCCCACGCATCAACTACAGCAACGAGCTAAGGTAACGAATGACATCGAGCTATTCAACCGACATCGTCATATTTGGCGGTGGAATTGCAGGCCTGTGGTTGCTGAATCAATTACGCAATCAAGGCTATCGCGCCATATTATTGGAAACTGACAAGCTCGGCTCCGGACAGACCCTCGCCTCACAAGGCATTATCCATGGCGGTCTCAAATATGCATTGAATGGAACTCTCAATGGCGCGGCGAATATCATATCTGATATGCCTGCACGCTGGCGTAACTGTCTATCTGGCGAGGCGGAGATTGACCTTAGAGGGTGTCGTGTACTCAGTGAGCACTACTATATGTGGTCCGATTCTGGGTTTCGCTCGAAGCTAAAAACTTTCCTCGGCAGCAAGAGCCTCAGCGGTCGTGTTACAGCGGTAGACAAGCAAGACTACCCAGACTTCTTCAGGGCAGCTACTGTCGAAGGAACACTCTATAAGCTTCCAGATTTTGTAGTAGACACAAACTCTCTATTACAAGTACTAGCCGAAAAACAACGTGATTCAATATTCAAAGTGAATATTGGAGACTATGCGTTCGAGCGCAATGAATCGGGGTTGGTCAACGCTGTGTCTTTTCATGGCAAGAACGCGCATTTTACTATTGAAGCGCAGAAATTTATTTTTAGTGCCGGCAAAGGCAATCAGCAACTCATTGATGATGCAGGCCTACAAGAACCGAAGTCGCAACTGCGGCCATTGAATATGGTCTATGTGAAAGGAGGGAACCTTCCTTCCGTTTTCGTACACTGTATTGGAGATAGTTTTAGCCTAACACCAAAGTTGACTATTACGACCCATATCGATGCCGGCGGAGAAACAGTTTGGTACCTCGGTGGGGAGATTGCTGAGTCCGGCGTAGGCAAACAGCCTGATGCTCAGATTAAATCTGCTAGAAAACTTCTAGTAACTCTGTTCCCCTGGTTGGATTTCGAAGCGACGCAATTTCAAAGCTTTCCCATCGACAGAGCGGAAGCCAATGTACGCAACAATTATCGCCCAGAAGATGCCTATTTTGTTGAAGAGAGTAATGTATTGGTTGCATGGCCCACTAAGCTAACCCTTACACCAAATCTGGCCGATAACATTACAGAGCATCTCGCAGCTAGCGGAATCGTACCGTCGGATACTCTGGCGGAGAAGGACTTAAGTACTGTGTTAGAACCCGCAGAGATCGCTACTTCGCGTTGGGATTAGAAACGAATGAGTTTGCAGAGAAGAAAACTAGGGAAGACCGGTCTTGAGGTTTCCTGCCTAGGCTTGGGTACGGTCAAGATTGGCCGCAATCAAGCAGTGAAGTACCCAAGTGGTTTTTCCCTTCCTTCCGATGAAGAAGTGTCTGCTCTAATTAGCCAAGCCAAAGAGCTAGGCATCAATTTCCTTGATACCGCGCCCGCCTATGGTAGTAGCGAGCAACGCTTGGGACGACTCCTGAAAGAGCGTCAAGATTGGACAATTTGTACTAAGGTCGGTGAAGAGTTTAGCGCAGGGAAATCCTATTTCGATTTTTCGGCGGAGCACACACAACGCAGCATCGAACGTAGTCTACGAAACATAAGTACCGACTACCTTGATATCGTCTTGATTCACTCCGACGGAAGCGACTGCAAGATTCTCGAGTCCAGCGACTGTCCAGAAACACTTCTAAGGCTCAAGGAAAAAGGTCTTATTAAGGCTATTGGCATGTCTACTAAAACTGTCGAGGGCGGACTAAAGGCCGTTGAATTGCTCGACTTAGTAATGGTGACCTACAATCCGTCGACGCAGGGCGATGCAATTGTGATTGATCATGCTCTCGAACTCGAGAAAGGAGTTCTCGTAAAGAAGGCGTTGAATAGTGGTCACGATTGCATCGCCGGTGATGCAAGCGAGAATCTTGATAACACTAATTTTACTGAAAAGAATTTGCGCTTCGCACTAGAGAGAAAAGGTGTCACAAGCGTGATCGTGGGAACAATTAATCCGAAGCACCTGCAAGAAAACGTAGAAGCCGTTAGTTAACGAAGCTCTATTTCTTTCTACGGTCTCAGTTCTTTCTAGCCCGAGTCCTTCATCTTTTCTACTATAGCTGAGGTCGAACAGTCGTCTAGAAATTCTAATGCCTTTACTTCGCCGCCATAAGAAAGCACATACTCACCGCCGACAACCTGCTCCAATGAGTAGTCACCGCCCTTAACGAGTATATCTGGCTGCAGAGATTTCAGTAATGCCTCCGGTGTATCATCTTCAAAATTAACCACCCAGTCTACCGCCTCCAAACCATCAAGCACGGCCATTCTCCGCTCAACAGGATTTATTGGACGACCAGGCCCTTTTAGTCGTGCAACAGAATCATCTGAATTAATCGCTACGACAAGTCTGTCGCCTAGTTTTTTCGCTTCGCTTAGATAACCAACATGCCCGGCGTGAATAATATCGAAACAACCGTTAGTGAACACGATCTTCTCCCCGTGAGCCCTGGCATCATGTACAGCGATGCTAAGTTGCTCTGCCGTCATAACACCCCTACCAGAATTCTGTTCATCCAGTATCGCTCTGCGTAATTCAGGTCCGCTTATTGCTGCAGTGCCCAATTTACCTACGACTAAGCCTGCAGCGAGATTCGCGATAGCGGTTGCGTCGGCGAGGCCATCACCTGCTGCCAGAGCCGAGGCGAGTACAGAAATAACCGTGTCACCCGCGCCAGTAACATCGAATACTTCCCGCGCACGTGCGGGCAAGTGCAATTCTTCGGAGTCCGGACGCAGCAAAGTCATACCGTGCTCACCACGGGTGATAAGTATCGCCTGCAATTCGAGGTCACTCATTAGTTCAAGCCCCTTACTAACGAGCTCCTCTTCGTTAAGGCAAGGTCCGACAACCGCTTCGAATTCATTAAAATTTGGCGTGATCAGAGTCGAGCCACGATACTTTTCAAAGTCGGTCCCTTTCGGGTCGACAATGATCGGAATGTTTTGTTTTCTAGCGAGTTGAATTAGAGCGGCCACATCTTGCAATGCACCCTTTGCATAGTCAGAGAGAACGAGTGCTTGGGCGCTTGGAAGCAGTGAAATTGCGAGGGATTGCAGATCAGCTACGTCTTTTTCATCAAACTTTTTCTCGAAGTCTAGGCGTATCAGTTGTTGGTGCTGGCTAATTACTCTCAGCTTAGTGATCGTTGGCTTGTCTTCCGATTTTAAGAATTCGCAATAGACTCCGGCAGCGGAGAGGCGAGACTCCAAATCCTTCGCATTGTCGTCCTTACCTACAACACCGATTAGGGTAGCCGCCGAACCTAGGGCAGCAATATTCAGCGCCACGTTTCCCGCTCCACCCGGACGGTCTTCTTCGTTGCCTACCTGCACAACCGGTACTGGCGCCTCCGGTGAGATCCGCGAAGCTGCTCCATGCCAATATCTATCCAACATGACATCACCGATAACCAATAGTTTGGCTTGCTGAAAGGGTGGCATCTCAAGTTTCATCAGAGGTTTCCTGTATTCGAAGGCTGAATATTTAAGGCGGCTGATCATATCACATGGGCTAAATACTGGAATAATGCCAATTTGAGGCAGATTTCTCTCCTTTACACCAAAAGTGGGGATTCCTTCCCTGATATTTTACAAATATATATCACAGGTGGGTTTTCGATCTCTTTATCGATGGATAGACAATCCACGCCAGCTAATGTGCTGTTATTTCTAGGCTTCTGCTACAATTTGCGTCATCAAGAGCGATAAACCTATTATTCTCCTTATTCTCTCGGCATCCATTGCTGGTGCTTGCTGGCATAACTAGTGGCTGAAGACTCTCAAATAAGAACACCCCTAAGCCAATTCATAGCACCACGCTACTGGCCAACATGGCTGGGCCTCTCAGCTATGTGGCTAGCCGCTCATCTCCCGTATCCAATGCAAATTCTAATCGGACGAGGCTTGGGCCTACTCAGCTATTACTTCGCTAGGTCGAGACGACACATCTGTGAAGTTAATCTTCGGCTTTGCTTTCCGGAGCTATCTGATGAGGAGCACAGGAAACTGGTAAAAAAGACTTTCCTGTCGAACGGCATCGGGCTTATCGAGGTCGCGATATCTTGGTTTCGAGACCCTGAAGACTATCGATCTCGCACAACTATTACTGGCTTGGAAAACCTAAAGGTCGCGATCGATCAGGGCCAAGGGGTATTGCTTCTCTGTGCGCATTTCTCTAGTTTGGAAATGGGTGGTTTCCTGTTTAATCTGGTTGGGGATATGGATGTGACCTATCGCCCGAACAAGAACCCGCTGTTCCAAGCGGCCATGTTCAATGGTCGCATTCGCCACTTCCGTCATGTCTATGACAGAAAAGATGTACGCGGCGCAATGCGCAGCCTTAAAGCTGGCAGGATTCTTTGGTACGCTCCAGATCAGGACTACGGTGCAAAGCACTCGGTGTTCGTCCCCTTCTTTGGTGTTCAGGCTGCGACCATTACCGCTACTGCGCGATTTGCCAAAGTAAATGACTCCGCCGTGTTGTTCTATAGCCATTATCGCAATGAAGATAACTCAGGGTATCATCTGGACTTCGCCCCAGCCCTAAGCGGATATCCAAGCGGCGACGCAGAAGCGGACGCGCGCACCACCAACGAGTTAGTGGAGCAGGCGATAAGAAAACAACCCGACCAATACCTCTGGTTACACAAGAGATTTAAGACACAGGCTGCTGGGCCTGCGGCGAGACCTTATTGATCTCTGTGTTCCTAGCGACCAAAAGAAATAGGTAAAGATGCATTTAGATTGGCGACAACAGGATATTCGATGGATCGCAGTAACGGCGAGCCTTGTGCTGTCTATTTTCACTTTGCTCCTACAGGAGACCCCTAACTCGGATGCTTATACCTATGCGCGTACTGCCGAGGTATTCCTTGCCGATGGAATCGTCGCAGCCTATCAGCATTATTCCTGGGCAACATATTCGATCCTAATCGGTATTGTGTCATTGTCTGGACTTGATGTGTTCTCCGCTGGCTTGTTCGTCAACGGGATTTTCTATGCCATCCTCGTGTATGCCTTCCTCAGCATTGCAAAAGAGATCAATCAATCCAAACCCTTTCTCACCATCGCGGCAGTCTGCATCTTGGTTTACCCGCAGTTGAATGAGTACCGCGACTTACTAATTCGCGACATTGGGTTCTGGGCGCTTTCTCTTACCGCTCTCTGGCAGTACCTGCTCTACGTGAAGACACAGTCGCTACATTGCGCGATTATTTTCTGCGTGAGTCTACTCCTAGCTGCTTCATTTCGCGCGGAGGCGCTCGCCTATCTGGCATTCGCCCCTCTCGCCTTATTGTTCAGTAAGCGCCTTGCATCCAGCACTCGCAATGCCCTCCTTCTTAGGCTGTATGCAGTGGTGGTCTCCCTCTCCATAGGCCTATTGCTGTTCCTCGCACTAATGGGCTTGAATGTTGCGCAACTCTTCATTGAGTTCACGTCTATCTACGAACCCTTTCTCTCTGGAAATTTCACGCTGAACGAAGAAGAGAGAGCACTATTAGGTTCATTGCTGTTTACGGAATACGCCGCCATTTTTTCTCGCGAGTATATTGAAATATTCTTACTGGCTGGAATGATTTCGATTCTTTTGGCCAACTTGCTTGCCGGCGTAGGCGGTCCCTATCTAATTATTCTAGCTATTGGGCTCTTTCAGAATCAGCTTCGACTCAATAGGGAAGTCGCCATACCTGTAGTCTTCTTTCTCTGCACCAATTTTCTGATACTACTTAGCTTTATTATTGTTACTCGTTATTTGTCTAGTCGCTATGCGATGTTAATGTGTATCTTGATAGTCCTATTCGTTCCTATTGTAATTCTAAATTTACTGGAGAACGCAAAAGTATCCGGCCGAAAAAATGCAGGGGTTTTCATCGCAGTTTTCTTTGCTTACTGCGCGATCGACTCGTACTATAGCTTCGGTGAATCTAAGTCGTATGTAGAAGATTCGATCGAATGGATAGCGGAGAACACTGGAGATTCTGTAGGGCTAGTTACGAACAATCATGCTATCGCCTATTATAGCGGAAAGGTAGAAGACTATGACTTGGTACAAAGGAATCTTAGCGAAGAAGAAATTCTATCTAGTGAAGTAGGCGACACAATTGCGGCAGAGCTTACATTCGAGATGAGGAATTTGTTAGAGAAGCATAGCATCGCAAATAAATTGAAGTTGCTTGCATATTTCCCCGATGCCGAAACGCGACGTATCGCGCTTTTTGAAAGAATAGAATAGTTTAGCCTAGCGCCGTTGCATTACCATTCATCCGACAGCACTCGTTTTGTAATCAAGACACCTTCCATAATTAGGTAATCCAGATCCGTACCGAGAAACATATTGAGTGCGTCCTCCGGCGAGCACACCAAGGCCTCTCCGGGGCGATTAAGGCGCGCATTGATAAGCATGCCGTGGCCGGTTTCTTTCTGAAATTTAAGTAGAAGTTCATGCAGGTTTGGATTGCTATCCGAATCGACTATTTGAGTTTCGGTACTATTGTCAACGTGAACGATAGACGGGTATGTTTCAGCCCAACTATCACTAGCAGTTACGGCGCGGCACATATATTTATCGTGTTGCTCTCCGGGGATAAATTCCTCCGCCACACTATCCAGCGCACATACCGAATAGGGCTGCCAGGCTTCTCGAAACTTGACTTGGTGATTGATTTTCTCCACGACTTCCGGAAAATTTGGGTTGGCCAATATACTTCTATTGCCCAACGCCCTAGTGCCAAATTCCATTCGCCCTTTGTACCAGGCAAGTAGATGCCCCTCGGCAAGAATCTGTGCAGCCTTCTCATAGGGCGCCTCTAAAATCTCCCAGAGTGGTTTGTCCCGGTGGGATTTACACGCCTCGATACACTGCGCGGCAGAATATGAAGGACCATGAAACATATGGGTAACCGGCTTAATTTTCGTGCCCAATTGTCGTACCGCAAAGCTAGCGGCGCCGATCGCCGTACCTGCATCGGCACATGCTGGGTGTACAATTAGCTCCTTAACCTCTGGCAGATTTGCAAGACGCTGGTTCAAGCGAATATTCATCGACCCTGTACCGGCGATAGCGAGTCGCCCCGTTTCTTGAATCACATCTGCCAAGTAGTGACGAATCAATTCGACAGAGAGGTCTTCATAGAGTTTCTGTATTGCCGCAGCATAGTGCACATAGGGATCGTCGACGAGATTGCCTACACGCCTCGGACCTAACATGTCTACAAGCTTCTGACTAAAGTAGTGTCCCTTGGATTTTGCCTTGTAGCGACGTATTCCAATGGTGCCAATCAAGGTATTGTCTACCTTGAACTTCTTCCCATTAAATTTCGCTAGAGCGGAAAGATCGTATTTTGATGCGTCGCCGAAAGGAGCGATGCCCATTACCTTGATTTCTCCTTTAAGAATCTCGAAGCCTAGATAGTCAGTGAGCGCCGCATACATGCCACAGAGTGAATCGGGATTGTAGAATTCTTTCACTCTTACGATATTGCCGTTCTCGCCATAACCGAGAAAAATATTCGAGTACTCTCCCTTCGAGTCGTTGCAGAATATCGCGGTTTTCCCCTCTCGCTCGTCAAGATGGTAGACGCTACTCGCATGAGCAAGCTGATGCTCCACAGGCACAATCTTCACTTTGTCTTCCGGGATATGGAGCTTCTCTAACAGTCCTTTTAGCTCGGTAATATATCTTCGATAGCGCCTATTTCCATTCAGCAGACTATCGACTGCTCTATCTGGTGCATACCAATGTCTATAGGCGTAATGCCACCGGGCTTTCGTAAACAGACTAATCGGCGCAAAGGGAATAGCTACCTGATCAATCTGTGAGGGATTTACCCGGGCGATCTGCATACAACGTCGCGCAGAAAGATAGGGCAGCTGACCATAAGCGTGCCTGCGCCTGATTAGTCGCTCTTCCTCCACAGCGGCGGCCAGCTCTCCATCGACGAAGAGTGCTGCGGCGGGGTCGTAGCCGATGGCTCCGGACAAGCCTAATGTAATAACGGTCATAGACTAAGCCAAACTAATATTTTGCTGCATCTGCAAGCAGCGTTTCTACTTCGGGCTCCATCGAGGTGCCCACCCAGTTCTTTCGAAATCGTTTCAAGTCCTTATCAAACTTTTCCGCGAAGCCTTCCCTAGACGTGCTCCGCGTCATCGCATCTAGGTCCAGAACAAAGACATTGTCGTCTTTGAGCAAGAAGTTCGTTGCTTTCATATCGCCGTGGCTAATCCAATAGTCAGCCATTATTTTGAACAGACCTCTAAACAGTGCCACTACTTCACCCTCACTATTCTCCAGTTCCTGCTTTTCCCACGCCGTTCCCAGATCCTGTCCTTCAATATATTCGCATAGAAAGTAGGCGCGTTTACGGAATAACCAGAATACACGTTCTTCCAAATAGAGAAACGGGTGCGCTGTAGCAACACCGAGCATTTCCAGTACAGATGCATTTCGCCAAGAATGGTGAGCACGACTTGGGCGAAATGCCCTAGAGATACCATGCCAGAAGCTCTTTATATTATACCGCTTCAGCACATAGTTTTGTTCGTTGATTTTGACCATTGCCACCGTGGATGAATTACCATCCTTCAACAATTGCTGCTTAGTAATGAAGCTATCGGGGTCGGCAATAAAATGCTCGAGCTCCAGGGAATGTATGGATCTATCGTAGATGTAGAAATAATTTGAACCCTGCTCACAGCGATTTACCGTAGTAGATCGATGGAGTTTTTTCTCATAGGCGCCGAGTCGCCTTCGCCGTGCCTCAACTATTTCTTTGTCGAAGTTAGCATAGCCATCAATCGTAAGCCCGGGCGCCTGCTTGCAGTATTGTTCAAATAGATCTTGCCAATGCTTATCTTGAGACACAGGAAATTGTGCAAGAAACATTGCGAAATTTTTGATCCGAGTATCAATGTCGAGAACACTTCCCTTACTCTTAATGTCTGCGCCATCCAGAACATAGACAATACCGGCACAGAGCATGAAGTTGCCAAGGTGTATATCTCTCTGCCAGAGACCGGCCCGATGACAATCGGCCACCGCTTTCACTCCCATTCCCAATATTTCAGATTTCCTCTCTTCGCTCTTGGCCTCATCAAACAACGTCGCTAAGCTCTCCCCCTGTTGCAGGTATTCGATGACCAGCACACCTGCCTTTTTATCTGAGGTAGTTGCCTGTAGAAGAAGATTGGGGCTAGAAATGCCTGCCTGCTTTAGCCTATTGATGCCCGCGATATCTTTCAGCATGCTGCGCTTCCAGCGGCTACTGCTGATGAATATTTTTACGATGACTGTGCGATTCTGCCAGGTAGACAAGGCTACCAGCCTCTTGCTGGGGACCGTCCGCAGCAAGGAATCAATCTTTAGTTCGACTGCTCCTTGCTCTGTTTCAACGCTGATGCTAAATGGGGTGGGTATGTGTCGACCCATGGTGATAAGTTCTGCGCTTGAGAGTTTGGTCATAGCACTAACTCACTGAGCCTAATCTTTTGTGCATAGCCAATGCCCGTGTGTTGACCAAATTCCAGAACTCTCCGTTATTTGCTAAGGCATCACGCAAACTCAGGTCATCATAGATTCTAATGAATCGATAATAATCGCGCTGCGTTAACCCTATATCCATTGCCGAATAGAAAAGTCCGCTTACATCTTTTATTATCCAACGCATTCCCAGAGGATTCTTAATTAGAGCACGGTGTAAATCGATCACAGAAAGCTCGAACATTTGATCATTACTAGTCTCAAGGCTGTCTTTGGCCATAAGAAAGTGACAGAGATAGAAGTCTCTGTGGCAGACGCCTCCTTGGTGCAATGTTCTGCTAATGCTAGCGAGCTTACACAAAAGCTTTAGTTTCACTGCAAAATCTGGGGGATTCTGTCGCCAATCCCTGCAGTAGTCTTCAAGGCTAATGGTATCAACAAGGTCTTCGGTAACAATGAGGGATTGCCTTCGAGCAGGATTCCAGCCTCTACTGCCGTAGGCCACGGATGTCATCGTCGCCAATCCTAGAGATTTCAGCTTACTGATCGCTCGCCATTCATTCTTGGCACCGAGGATAGGCATGCGCAGTTGAACAAGATTCTTGAAAATCTCTCTCCAGCCAACACCAAAGTGGTTCTTAATAAAATAGCTCTTCCCACCGAGTATGAACTGCAGCGTCTTCCTACCTTGTACATCTCTATAGACCTTGCCTTCCATCGCCTGCAATACCTGGAACGAATCGCCTTTCGGGAGGTCCTTTGCGAAGTCTTCACTCAGATAATCCATATCCTGCATCCTAGGCTTCTTTGGCCAAAAACTCGTCAAAAAAGTCTGCCGCCGCTGACGCCTGCGAATATAGCTCTTCTTGCTTGCCATATTCCAGGCCATTCTGCGACCAATCGGCACTGTCCAAATCTCTTATCATCTGTGCCAGATAACTATTCAACTGCTCTTGCTCGAAAGGATAACTGCATACTAGTCCGGACTTTGCCTTTTCGATATGGAAAGCGTAACCACAAGTAGAAGTCGTGAGTACCGGTAGCCCAGCGATTGTCGCCTCTAACAGCATATACCCCGCACTCTCAGAATAGGCTGGATGTAGCAACAGGTCAGCCGTTGCCAAGAATCTAGGTATATCGTCACGACCGCCAAGAACAGTGAATTGTTTGGCAATGCCTAACTTCTTGGCAAGCCTTAGATAGCGATTGGGCTTATCCTGCCCTATGAGCAGGTAATGGCAGTGCTCGCGCTCTGACTTCTCAAGCGCTGCTATTGCCCTGAGCGCTCTGTCCACGCCCTTTACTCGAAATCCCGACCCAACCTGTAGAAGCAGTTTTGTGTTCGCCGCCAGACCCAATTCCGAGCGCAATTGAACACCGATATTCTTATCAATTGCATCTACTTTCCTATCCACTGAAATCCCTGGAGGAACTTGATGCAGACGAGACCCGCAACCAGGGTAGTATTTTTCGAATGCTATTCGCTGATGCGGAGACAAGATCAATACTTCTGTAAGCCGTGATGCTGCAAACACTGCCTCTTCATATTCTTTGAAGTGTTTGTAGCGTGAGGTAAATTTGTAGTAGAAGGCTCGCTCCTGCGTCGCCTTCTCCATGAAGCAGGGGTCTGCGGCGAAATAGATGTCTAGTAATGGCATTTTGTTGAAACCAATTACGAGGCTAACATCTCGCTGCTTCAGCGCAGCTTGGACCCATTCTGTGTAAGCTTTGTTTCGTTTGATACGATTTCGTGTTGTGACGGGCACCAAGATTACATTTATTCCGTCTGGAATATCGCCATTCCAGCTCAGTGTGTAGACATCAATCTTATATCCACGCGACCTACATTCAGTTGCTATGCGAAGAAAATCTCGCTGCAATCCGCCAAACGGAAAGTAGGAATAGATGAGAAAACTCAGATGCATTAGCTAACTATTCTTCTCTTAAGATTTATCCAATAAACCCTCGAACTGCTGCCAAACTTCAACCGGTCCATGGGATGCAAAACAGGGTGGAGTAACAGCAAATGAGCTTCCTGCGTATTCTTCGGTAACTCCAGGACCTGAGTATGTACAAGTCTTCTTAACGCAGGGAGCACAATTTAGGCTCGAATTTAGGTGCAACTGATTATTACCAAAGGTTCCAGAGAGTCCTGGGTTCGTCGGGCCATAGAGAGATACTGTTGGCTTAGCCAACGCAGCGGCAAGGTGCCCCAAGCCAGTATCCACTGCGATCACTCCATTAGACTGTTGAATATGATTTGCGAGTCCAGATAGGGTCTGCTTATCAAGAACTTCCACCCGATCGTTGTCCTGAGCAATAAACTCAGCACGTAATTTCTCCTCGGGAGTACCCCACGGAAGAAGAACTTTATAACCCGCCTCCGTACTTATGTGTGCGAGATGGCGCCAATAATTCTCGGGCCAATGCTTCGTCTGCCATGTTGTGCCGTGAAGAAACACTACTTGCTTATCCGCTTTCTCGCTAAGGTCACTAGATTCGCCTATTCTACTAACATCGATACCGTAATCGATCTGCTCTGGGTCATATTCGTATTGAAGCGCCCGGGAGAACAATTGCCTAACCCTGTCCACGGCATGCTCTGTCCAAGGAACAGAATAGACTTTGTTGTAGAACAGCGTGGCCATTGGCTCTCGAATGGTTCGATTACTGAGCCCTACCGTCAATCCCTTCGAGAGCCGGCTAATAAAACCACTCTTGATAAGCCCTTGGGCATCAATGACAAGGTCGTAGTGTACCCCTTGCAATGCGCGTTTGAATGCACGAAATTCGTGATTCATATAGGTTTTCATGATGTTGCGCCGCCAGCGCCTTAGTGCCACGGGTATGACATTTTCAACAGCAGGATGCCAGTTCGGCACCTCAGCGAAATTTTCCTCAACCACCCAGTCGAATTGAATATCTTTTCTGGCACGCTGCGCATCAGTAACTGCAGGCAGCGTATGAATCACATCGCCAAGAGAAGAGACTTTTACTATTAGTACTCGCAATTAACTATTCCTTTCCTGTTCTCTTCTGCTTTATTCCATTTTGTTCTAGGGCTCGTCAATCAATGACGCCAGTGGTACTAGCTCTTCGATAGCAGCAACCGCTCTACTAGGTTCAAGCTCGGTAAGACATTTCTTGTGCTCAAAGGGGCATTCCCTCTTGAAGCAGGGCCGACAATCGATATCCGTGAACAATAGCTTCGATTTGTTGCTCAATGGTGGCGTAAAGTCGGGTGAAGTTGAACCATAAAGTGCAACAATCGGCTTATCAAGTGCAGCGGCAATATGCATTAGTCCTGAGTCGTTGGATATGACAGCCTCGGTGGTGGACAATAGATCAATCGCCTGAGCGAGGCTCGTCCTACCTGCCAGACTAATGCATTTCTGCCTTTGTTCTTCCCCAAGCATTTGCAGAATCTCATCAGCAATTTCCGCGTCCTTTCCCGAGCCAAATATCCATACATGCCAGCCTTCGTCGATCTTTATTTTACAGGTGGCGGCAAAATGCTCCGCAGGCCACTGTTTAGCGACTCCGAACTCTGCCCCTGGGCAAATTGCCAATACCCTATTCTCCGAGCTCAGGCTAAATGTAGCCAGAGCCTCTCCCACGCTTTCAGTATCAGACTGCAGTCTAGGCTCAGGGATTTGGGCCGGTGGGTCATTAGAAT
>Ga0316189_10001296_pt1 | contig 24897 bp, 26 predicted proteins | sample LowCovwburrow_MG_FD_204930 | JGI IMG/M metagenome (GOLD analysis project Ga0316189, IMG submission 204930) | Coastal sediment microbial communities from Maine, United States - Lowes Cove worm burrow | ecosystem: Environmental > Aquatic > Marine > Coastal > Sediment | place: USA: Maine... | reverse complement strand
TCCAAGCTGAGTCCGAAAAACGTTTTCGCCTCGCCGGCACCCGTCCCGGAGGCTGGTATGATGGTCGCACCAGTGGCACCGGCCTTTTTTGCCGAATCGACGACTTGGTCGGTCAGGTTCGGCTTCACCATTGCAAGGATGCATTTATTTGCCATTGACTTTTTTCCCTCCTTTGTCCGATTCGCGGCAAACAACCAATTGGTTTTGCGGCAAGGTGGCACAGGTCATTTTTTTCTGTTTCGCCGCCCTACGATCCATTGAACCAGCTGGGCGTATCCCAGGACACTGATGATCGGGAACAAGCTGGCAAATGCAATCAGCCCGAAGCCATCCAGCACCGGACTTCGGCCGGGAACATTGGACGCCAACCCCAAACCAAGCGCCGCGACCAGGGGCACTGTGACCGTAGACGTGGTCACCCCGCCGGAATCATAGGCCAGCGGAATGATCATACGCGGCGCAAAAGCGGTTTGAATGGCCACTATGACATAACCAGCCAAAATATAGATATAAAGAGGTGTTCCTGTCACAATGCGAAAGGTGCCGAGGGTGATGCCGACAGCTACGCCAAGGGCAACCGCGATCCGCAACCCCAGGGATGATACGGCTTTGTAGGATGCCTCTTCAGCCTTGTTGGCGACGGCGATAAGCGACGGTTCCGCGATGGTGGTGGAAAACCCGACCAAGAAGGCAAACAGGTATATCCATCCGTAGGCGGTCCAGATCTCCTTGCCGCCGCTTTGGGCGCCCTTGGCCAGTTGCAGGGCCATAGTCCTGCCCACAGGGAAAAGTGCCAAATCCAGACCCCCCAAAAAACAGGCCATACCCGCGAGCACCAGACAGAACCCGAAAATAATTCTGCCCGGTCTCGGGAGGGGTCTTTTCAACACCACCATTTGGAACAACACCAGCAGCCCAAGAACCGGCAATACGTCTTTGGCCGTGGCCAGCAACAACATGACAGGGTCAAGAAATAGTTCCATACATCTCCTAATGAACGAACAATCCTAAAACCATGACAAAAATCATCGGGGTAAGGGATGCCAGGGCGATCAAGCCGAAGCCGTCGGTCAAAGGGTTCCTTCCGCGAATGGTACGGGCCAGTCCCACACCCAGGGCGGTGACCAGCGGCACCGTGACGGTTGAGGTGGTAACCCCGCCTAAATCATATGCCAATCCCACGATCTCCTTGGGCGCGAACACCGTCATGAGCATGACAAGCATGTAGCCGCCCACGACAATCATCGGCAACGACCATCCCCGAAGGATTCTCAACACGCCCAGAACGATGGCGGCACCGACCGATAAAGCCACGGTCAAGCGGACATGAAGGGCATAGCGTTGTATAGCCGCGGGAGTATTATCGATAAGGCCGGCTTCCGCCGCAGCTCTGGCGCCTTCGCGGGTCACGGCGATAAGGGCCGGCTCGGCGACGGTTGTACCGAAACCCAGAGCAAAGGCGAATACAAATAACCAGAAAAGGCTGCCCTTTCGGGCGAATTCTTCAGCCAAGGTTTCACCGAGAGGAAACAGGCCGATGTCCAAACCAAGGACAAAAAGCGCTAAACCGACGATAACCAAGCCCAATCCGGCCAGCACCGAAAAAAGTTCCGGGAAGGGTTGGTGCAAGACAAGAAACTGGAATAAGGAAATGACGATGACGATGGGCGCCAAATCACGGCATGCGCCAAGCAGGGCACCGCCTAAGGCATTGAATATTTTGCCGAAAAGTCCGGCTTGCATAGACCACTTTCACTGCTGAGTGTTGTATAATAGTGCTCAATCGCTGGTTGAACAAAGCGCTTCGCGCGGGTAATCTTTCACTAAGTACACCGGCAGGAAATAGAATATGGAGAATGACATTTCAAGAATTCAATGATACCAAGGACTATGCTCAGGCTGATACCCAAGACCGTCAGAAATGATTTTGGTTTCCTGCTGAAATATTCCATTTTATCCGTCAACATGATGGCTCGCTTAATAAAGCATGATCCTGCATTAGCTGTTCCGTTTTCTTGTCAAAAGATAGTATCCAGCTGAGAGGGAGACAACAATGACGCCTATTCCTATTAAGGTGAGGCTCGGAAGCTCCTTTATATCCAGAATGATGACCTTTCGGGCGATAGCAATCATGGCAACCATGAATACCACTTCAACATGCACCGTCTTTTGGGTTAGATACATTTTCACGGTCTCCAGTAACTCAACCCCTATTAACACCAACAAAAACATGCCAAATATGTCCAACAGCTCATCAATCTCGAGCAGAAATATAGGAGGGGTGATAACATCCTTTATGATAAACCACCCCAATTCAACGGTGGAAAGACATACAACCAGCGCCATCATAATCAAGAGCGATACAACCACCACTCTTTCAACCTTCTCAGGATATTGCATCATGTGCTCCTTTGTATATGGAATTATTCACAAGACCCGTCGTAACGAAAAACTATTGAGACAAGTTCAGAAATAAGCCCTCAGCACATACTCCAGCATCATTCACTGAGTATTGAAGAACGAACCGTTCAGGGCAATGGAAGAGCGCATCACATTGGTGAACCGATCCCTGTCATGATAGAAAAGGGGACAAACAACATTCTCCAGTTTATCATAAAGAGTTAACGCATCCTTTGACCAATCGCCGCTCGCTTCCGCTCCCCTGCTGGCTTCGCCAATGGCCCATCCGGCAATTCCCTCTAAATGCCCTTCAATCCTTTGCGCTGGCAAAGGAGACTCTCGGAGGCCCATATTGTTTGTCGATTTACCGCAAGTTAATTCGGTACCCCCGAGGAATTTTTTAAATCTTAACTCAGTGACCAGGCAAATAGGCAACCGATCAATATAACGAATATCAGACCCGCCGTCTGCCAGTTGACCAAACAGTTTTCAATCCGGACCGGAAGTTTGTGAATGTCTTCCAGCCGTAGTCGTCTCATCTGAAGACCTTTCAGTGCAGGAGGCATGTAACGTTGAATCCGCTTCAGTTGCAGCGAACCAAAATGAAGAATCTGCCGATGCAAGTAGATGATAATGAAGAGAAGATCACCTTGCGGAATGCAGGGAACCGGGCGCCATTTTTTCCGGGCCGCCATGAGCCATACGCTGCCGGACAACAGCACTCCCGCTGCGATCGGCCACAACGCCTGCCACAGCGAAGCGGTTTGAAGCGACATTGTGACTGCCTTTCGGGCCACGGGGAGTAACCAAACGGCAGAAGCGGTCAGCAGCACCGTGAACGTCCACGACAGCCACATACCAAAATGCGGCCTGCCGCGGGCAGCCGACCGCCGGAGCACCGCAAAAAGAAACCGTGCCATAAGAAGCGTCGTGCCAATTGCGGCAATGGGCAACAACAGATTAAGGTCGGAGATCCAGGATCCTTGAAAGTCTTTCAGCGATGACTTCAGGGCGATTTTGGCCACGGCCCCGCTGGTAAAGGGTGCACCGGCCAAGGCCAGAGATGCCAATATCAAACCGCCAGCTGCAAATCGATGGGCCAGCCTGCGGCCTTCGCCAGCTGCCACGACGCCCACTCCCAGAAAAAGGGCGCCTTTTGCAAATCCATGATGAACGGCGTAAATCCCGATTGCCGGCAGCACCATCGGAACGGTTTGCGGCCACCCGAGGCCCAATCCGACGCCTACCGTCATCAGACCCATTTGGCTGATGCTTGAATACGCCAGGACGGTTTTAGGATTGCGTTGGGTCAAGCCGATGGCGACAGCGTAATAGGCAGCCAACAGTCCGGCGATGATGCACAGTGTCCCCCAGTGAGGCATTGCAAACGAGCCAAACGGCAGAAATCTTAACCATCCCAGTAAGCCGGCCTTGATCATGGTACCGCTCAGAACGGCGCTGGCTGGCGTCGGCGCCGCCGGATGCGCCAGCGGTAGCCACACATGTACCGGTAATGCACCGGCCTTGATTCCAAATCCGATCAAGATCATTCCGACGGTGAGCCCATTCGGCCGTAGGTTTGAGAAATCCTTCAGCAGCAGAGAATCCACTGAGCCGGTTTGTAAAATGAAAGCCGTAAAAAGCAGAATTTCGCCGATAACGACCAAATAGATGTAAATGCGTCCGGCCTGAAATGCCTCCGTGTCACCGTTGTGAACCACCAAGCCGTAGGATGCAAAGCTCATAATGGCAAAAAATACGAAGAAGCTGACGACATCTTGAGAGATTATCAAACCGAGGTTTCCAGCCATGCTCAGCAGAAAGAAAAAGAAGAAATGCCCGCGTCGCGGATCCGAGGCCATATAACTTTGGGCGTATATTCCCGACAACAACCACAGAAGCGAGGTAAATAGAAGAAAAAGTCGTCCGACCGGATCCAGTGCCAGATGCATCTTGAGCAGTACCCATGGAATCGACACGATCGCGTCTGGCGGCACCCAAAGGACCGCTGCCAAGGCTGGAATTGCCGACCAGGGCGCCAATCGGATTATCGTAGGTTGCCAGCGCATTATCGACAGGCCGATGCCCAGCGCAAGCGGCAGCCCAAAGACAGCGATCATTAGTGGCGGATAGATATCTAAAGTGCTTGGCATCATGGGCGGTACTCCCGAGCGGTGATCAATCGTGCCCATTCAAGAGGGCTGAAGGGTGCATCGGCCAGCAAGCCCGCCAGAAGGGCCAGCAAGGCTGTTATTAAAGGGGGAAAAAGCAGCATCCAATGGGTTTCCAACGCGCCAATAGATGGCCTGGCGGACCAGGAGCCAGCCGGTTCCCGGAACCAGGCCCGATAGATAATCGGCAGGAAGTAAGCCGCATTCAACAGGCTGCTGGCGACCAGAATCGCAATGACCCATGGTTTACCTGCTGTCAATCCACCCGTTCCCAGATACCATTTACTGATAAAACCGGCCATCGGCGGGACACCGATCATGCCAAGCGAACCCAGAGTGAAAGCCGCCATGGTCCAGGGCATACGTCGGCCGATACCATTCATGTGGCTGATATGGTGGACCCCCAGAGTTTCCGCGAAATTTCCGGCACAGAAAAACAGGGTAATTTTCATCAGTCCCTGGTTGACCAAATGAACAATGCCGCCGATGGTGGCAATGGGACCCAAAATACCAACACCAAGGGCGATGTAGGAAACCTGGCTCACTGTCGAGAACGCCAAACGTTTTTTTAACTCATCCTGAAAAAGCGCGCGAACCGATCCATATATTATCGTAAAAGCGGCTGCTGCAGTCAGCGGCTGGAGCAGACCGAGTTCGCCGCTGAACTCGATGCCGTAAACATCGTAGACAACGCGTACAATTCCGAAAGCACCGGCTTTTACGACGGCGACGGCGTGCAGCAGAGCACTGACCGGGGCCGGCGCAACCATGGCCTTCGGCAACCAACCGTGAAGGGGAACCAGGGCAGCCTTGACGCCTAACCCGGAGATCATCAGGAAGAAAATGAATCGGAGTTGTGTCGCGTACGCACCGACGTAGGGGGCCAGCATACCGCCTTCCGTGAAAGCGACAGAGCCCACCAGGGCTTTGAGCCAAGCGACTCCGATGAGAAACGCTGCACCCCCTCCGAAGGTGTAAGCGATGTAGATTCGACCGGCGCGCATGCTCTCCGGTGTGCCTCGGAATACGACCAGCGGGTAGGTGGTCAGGGTCAGCATTTCATAAAACATGATAAATGTTATCAGATTACCCGCCAAGGCGATGCCGACAGTGGAGCTCACGCACAGGCTGAAAAAGCCGAAAAACCGGCTGCGTGATTGTGGTGATGTTTCGAGATAGGCAATGGCATACAAGGTCGTCAGAAACCAGAGCACACCGGAAAGCGCGGTCATCATAACCGACATGGCATCGGCGTTGAGCACCAGTTCGATATTCGGCAGTATTGGCATGCGGAAGTCGTAGACATGTTCGTGCCGCACCCCCCAGATCATGATGCCGATTAGCCCCAGTTTGAGGATGGCCCCTCCCATGTTCAAGGTCGTACGCCACCGAACCCGCTCTTCGGGCAGAACAAAGATGACGATGCCGGGCAGCAGGGATGTTAACAGGATCAGCAATGGTAGCCAGTTGTCGAACGTCACTCTACCTCCCGTAATCAGAAGGGGTTGCCCGCGTCGAGCAGCGTTGTTACCGCTGGCGCAATGAACCCGAGAATCAGCGCACACAAGGCCAAGCCTAAGGCCGTCCACTCCATGATCCAAGGCACCGGGCGCTCTTCGACGACCTCCGGCGAATAACTGAAAGCCCGCGAAAAAAATCGAAATACATAGGCTGTTGCCAAAAGGCTTCCGATGATAATGAGGACGCACCACCACCAATGACCACCGGTCAGGGCGGCATTTAAATAGAGCCACTTGGCGATGAATCCACCACTGGGCGGCAGACCGATCAAGCTGACGCTCGCCAGAGCAAAGGCAAACATGGAAACCGGCATGCGGCGAACGATTCCGTGAAGTTCCTTGATGCGGTCATGGCCGAAGGAGTAGATGACGGAGCCAGCCGCCAAAAAGACGGCCGACTTAGCGCAGGCATGACTTAAAACAAAATAGAACCCTCCTTGCCAAGCCGTATGATTCGATTGGGTAATCGAGCTCAGCGGAAAAATCAGGAAAAGGTAGCCGATCTGGGCGACCGTCGAATAGGCCACAAGCAGTTTGAGTCTTTCAGCAACCAGCGCTTGCACCGATCCCCAAATGATGGCACCTGCGCCCAATACCCCCATCAGTTGAGCAGTGGACGGGTTGATGAACGGTTCGAAAATCACCAACCACAATCGCATCAAAATGTAAAAGGAAGCCTTGACGACCAGGGCTGAAAGGACGGCGCTGACCGGCGCCGGAGCGTTGGCGTGTGCCGGCGGCAACCAGAAATGCATCGGAAACAGGGCGCTTTTCATTATCAGGCCGGCTGCCATCAGCGCAAAAGCGGTCGCTATCGATGGTGAAGCCGCCCCGGTGGTCGCCAACAGTTTAATGCTGAGTGTTCCGTTGGCGGCGTAAAGGAGGGCAACTCCCATCAGATAACTCAAGGAACCCGTGAGACTGACCAGAAGATACCGCATGGCGGCCGACAGCGCGTCCGCCGTTTGGGACAGTGCCACCAAGGCAACGGCCGAAAGGCCCAACAGCTCCAGGGTTACATAGAGATTGAAGATGTCTCCGGACAGAAACAGGGCATTCAGGGCGCTCCACAAGAACATCCACAAAGGCCAGAAATAGCGCGACGAGACATCACCGGTAAAGTAACATCGAGCATAAAAGGTGATGCAACCGATGACAATGGCGGTAATTCCCAGCATGGCGACACTGAGGCCGTCTGCATAGAGCTGTATGCCAAGAGGGGTCTGCCATCCGCCGACCTGCATCTGTATCGCACCATGGGCGAGAATCTCCCGACCGAGAAATACGACCATCAGGGGCGTGATGATCGCAGTGAAAATACCCGCCCAAATCCTGATTCTCGGAAACACAAAAGTAAATACTGCAGCCAGAAGCGGCAGCGAAACGATCCAGGCAGGCAAGGTCATTGGTTGCAGAAGTTCATTCAGGCTCATTTTCGGTTAATCGCGCGGTGCCGGTTACCTGATGGATGCGGCACGCCAGAGCGAGGGCCAGGGCGGTTGCGCTGACTGCAACGACAATGCCGGTCAGCACCATGGCATGGGGGACCGGGTCCGGCACCGGGCCGGAAGTCTGATTTGCAGTCGCAACCAGGAATAAAAAGACCCCACTACCGGCTACATTCAGAGCCAGTATTTTCTTTACCAGATGGGAATAGATTATCAGGCTGTACAGCCCTATGCCCAGCAAGACGACGCCGACCAGAGCATACAAAAGTGAGATCGTCATTTGGTCGTGTTATCCCTTTCGATAATGAAGGCCTTGTCACCCTCGTCCTTAGCAGTGGGGCTCTCCTCCGGGTTTCCGCCGATAAACAATATGGTTAAGATAATAGCAATCGAAATGGTTGCGGCGGCTTCAATCACCAAAATCAACGTTCCAGCCTGGGCCACCGGATACTGGAGAAAATTACCGCGAACCATCATCGTCGCCAATGCCACAACTATAAATGTCAGCAAACCGATTCCCATGGCGATCGACATGGTTTTAGTCGCAAATCGATTAAAAGGGACTGCTGCGGTTGACAACAGGATGCCACCTGCTGCCAGAATAGCACCGGCCTGGAACGCCCCTCCCGGCGCATATTTACCGATCCAGAGAATATATCCGCCGGCAAGTACGATAAACGGCAGCAGCAACCGTAAAAGCAGGATGAGAATCGGTGACGGAGTTGATTTAGAGAGAATAACCGGGGAAGGGACCGCGGAAAAGACGCCCAAAGCGGCCAGCAGCAAGACACCGATTTCAAGAAGCGTGTCATACCCTCTGAAGTTCAGCAATACCGCCGTCACAGGGTTTTCTACGCCGCTGATTGCCATATTTGACGCCACCAACCGTTGCATTCGGTCTGAAAACGGCGGCAGCGTCCACACGGTCCAGCCCAAAACAGACGTCAATGCCAGCACGCTAATTGCTGCCATCACTCTTCCCGTTCGTGAATCGAGACTGTCTCCGTGCTTTCTGGTCATGGCATTAAATCTCTAATCGGAAGACCCGGATGCCATTTTTGGATTTCCTTCGTGAGACTTCGGATTGGTGTCATTATTTTTGTGGTCGCTATGTTCGTTACCCTCCAGCTTGCCAAGCGCGATTAAAAACAGTGCTCCGGTTAACCCGGCTCCTATTGCTGCTTCGGCCAGAGCAATATCGACGGCTTTCAACCGGATCCAGGCCAGAGACATCATCAATCCAAAGCTGATAAACAGGACGACAGCCTTGAAGAGATTCGGGGAGCGTAAAAGCTTCCAGGCGAGAACCAGCACAACCAGTGCCAAAATTCCATCAAAGGCAATATCGGCTAAATTTGGGAATTCATCCATGGTTTTATTTTTCTCTTACGTGCCGCATTTGCGATCAGAAAACATGATATGGTACTCGCTGTTAAAACGGCCAGCCAGATGAGAAGTAGCTTGACGCCAACCGTCCATTCTTCAGACAACAGAATCGATCCGGCGACCACAAACCCGAGTCCAAGATTGTCGGCTTTGGTCAGTGCATGCAACCGAGTATAAATATCCGGAAAACGCAGCAAGCCGAGGCTGCCGCTCCAAAAAAAGGGAATCGCCAGAAGCAACAAAAACGATCCCAACATCTCAGATAGACTCATCGGTTATCTCCCCTGTCTTTTCGCTCCCCCTCCATTGCCGCCGGACAAATACGGCCATAGTGATGGCTGCCAGCAAAGCATAAACCAGGGCGACATCCACCAAAGCCGGCATCTGCATTGCCTGCGCGAGTATCAGCAATATCGCCACGCCCCCGGTACCGAAAAGCTGAGCGGCGAGCATGCTGTCAGCCGCTGTCGGTCCTTTCAGAATGCGAATAAGGCCTGCAACGACACTGATGAGAATAAACACCGCTACCCAAAGATAAAAATTCATTTTAATCGGCCCTTTTGTTGGGTTCATCCATATGGGTCTGGGGTTGAAATATCGCCGCCGTCCTATCCTCGATAACTTTAAGTTCCTGCTTGAAGGGACGACCGACATCCAACACATGTACGAACAATTTGTTATCCCCAATCTCGGCACTCAGCGTTCCGGGAAGCAGACTGACCGTACAGACGAACAGGTTTCGGGCTGATAAAGAAGTCAATCTCAGCGGATACTCGATCATGGCCGGGTTGAGGGGCAACCGTGGATGATAGGTACGCCATGCAACGTCAATTCCGCCGGTAATCGAAAGTTTGAGAAAATAAAGAGCATAAACAACGAATCCTCCCAATGACAAGCGATTGCCCTTGGGCGGAGAAAGACGGTAATCAATCAAAATGGCTATCAGTATGGCGGGTAGGCCGACTTGCCACGACTCGTAGGCGCCCTGCGCCAGCACCCACCACGTGAAAGCGAGAATCGCTGTGCGCGATATCAACCAAGTTACGAACATCGGATAAGCCATTCGGTTCGATTAGAATTTATTGGGTTGAAACCGCCTTCAAAACAAGGCTCCTTGATGCAAAATATGATAAATATCGGAGGTTTATATATTATTTGTTTTTACGCAGCTAAAATTCAGAAGGTAATTTAAGCATTCGGCCTTTAAAGTCAAATATGACTGACTGCTTAACCGGCTCGTCAATTTGATGAGAAACTCAGGAAAGCCTTTATCGACTAGCAAACGCAAGTTCAGTGGCATGAGAATCGCACGTGGCAGCTCGTCTAGTGGTTACGCAATGCTCCCCAGACGTCAATAAAAGGTCTTCCTCGGATAGCCCCTACCGGAAGACTAAAGAGAAAACCCAAAAGAGGAAAAACATAAAGCCGATGCTATTCTGCTTGTTGAATGTACCGACGATGATACCGGTAGGATTGTCTAATTTGTGCTGGAGAATAGTAATATGAATTACGGTTTTTCAATGTTAGGGATTTGCTTCGCCTTTTGTGACGTCTCGTCGCTGATACGCGGTATGTCAGGGCCGTTGCGCGGGAAATTTAGCTTGGCTTTTTCTTGGCGGAACCGCAATGTATAACCGCCGAGCGCTCCACCGACGGCGGCCAGCGTCAGCAACCCCAAAGACATGAACTGCGTCAAGATGAGAAGCCCACCCAATGCCGCTGCCCCTGCAAATGCCAGCCCGACCTTGATGTTCGCCCGCGTAGAGGAACGTCGCACTTCCTGCATGGTTTTATGTTGTGACTGTTTGATCAGCTTGGTCTTGGCGCGCTCGGCATTAACGCGAATGGTTTCACGCTCTTTGGCATGAAGTTCCTTCAACCGGCTGATTTTATCCTCGCGCTGATGCGCTGCTATCGACCCGAACCAGAAAGCGGTTAAAAAACCCACAATCAAAACTGGGACCGCCAGCCGCAGCCAGCCCCAGTTTTCCAGATCAGCGGGCGCAATCAGAACGAGGGCAATCGTGATGGCTTGCAGAAGCAGGATGCCGGGTGTGAATTTCAGCATGATTTTGGTCCTTATTCAGCTTGACCTTTTGAAATATTGCCGGTATGGATAACGTTATAATCTCCACCCAGCTCTCAGCTCTGATCTCAATCGGTTTAATCTTAGATTTTTTCCAGCTGCCTAGATCCTGCAAACGAGTCAGTCCCAAAATCCCATCAACCAAATTTTGAGCCCATCGACGAATGGTTGATGGCACTATTGAGTGTCAAATACATCAATGGGCACTGCCGGTTGAGAGACCCGGCGTCAAAAAGGGCATTTATGGATGGACACTAATTTTAATCGAGTTTGTTGAATTCAAAGAAAACAATATAAAAAAGTGTTCAATGAAACGTCAAACATTAATTCCATGTTATAGGCGTGTCAATTTTGAAGATAGGGGGCCATAAGGTTTGATCAGAAAGGAGGTACAATCATGGCAACGTATATAACTCTGGTTAATTACACCCAGAAGGGAATCGAAAAAATCAAGGAAAGCCCTAATCGTCTGGATGCCGCCAAGAAAGCATTTCAGGCAATGGGCGCTGAGATGAAGGCTTTTTATCTTGTTATGGGGCGTTATGACATCGTTCTGATATCTGAAGCACCAAACGATGAAACTGTTGCTAAGGTGGCTTTGGCATTGGGGGGTGCTGGTGCTGTCAGGACGCAGACCTTTCGAGCTTTTACAGAAAAAGAATATCGTGGCATAATTGCTTCACTGCCCTGAACCGTTTATGGAATGTTTTACTACAAGGCCCCCAAAAGCTAGCACCCCAACGTCATTAACTTAAGGAATGTCTTTGAAAGTCCCCCTTTTAACTAAGGGGGATTTAGAAGGATTTTAAAAAGCTGACAATAAACCCCCCTGCCCCCCTTTTCCAAAGGGGGGAAATTAAGGCCTTAAGTAAATGAAATTGGCTGCCAACCGACAAATTCTGAAACCGACTCCAATTGACCGGCCTTGTAGAGGGGAATGACTATTCCGGCGTTGCGTGCCCCACGATCTGGTCGGTTCCGTGGCTTGTGGCCTCAGCGGCGTGTTGGAGAGAAAGACTCATTCCATAGCTTTTGAGCAAACGTCTTCCCAGCATTCCGGCAACCCGTTTCATGAAAATATATCCGTCATGCGGAAATTTTGAACAGATTGCCTCGAGCTGCTCTCGTTTGATTTTTACCACTGTTGTGGTATCCACGCACTCGGCCGAAGCAGAGTACTCGTTGCGGTCTACCAGGCTCGACCATCCAAAAGACTCGCCTGCGCGGCTGACAACAAATACCATCCGACCGTTTTCGCCGATACTCAGTTTCACCCGCCCTTTGATTAGAGTATAAAAGTAATCCGCTTTCTCTCCCGTTAAAAACAGAATGTCCCCTTCCGACCTTGTCTCTTTTGATGCGTCGGCCATAACTTGTTCGACAAAGTCATGGTTTAAACCCCAAAAGAGTTCTGCTTGCGTTATTAGCATGGCGCAACTCCTTTCCCATGATTCGATACGACTGTTTGCATACACGACGAGCCTGTTGGGGCGAGCCAGTCCGCTTCTTTCGGATCATTGCCATTGACAGTCTTTTCTGAAAATACATCATGATTTCGTGCTAAGCTTCATAGAACACCGGTTCTCCGAGATCCCTGATGGAGAAGCTGTAGAAAACATGATGTCCGTCATAATCGAGCACCCGCAGATCGTCTGACTGCTTTAGATCACCGAGGACGACCGAATATTGATTGCCGTACTTTTGTTTGACCTGTTCTTCCGGGACCTCATAGGCGATGTATTTTTGAATCCCCTTGACCGAGAGCTTTTCGACCAACTTGGGATCGTTTAGTGAATCATAGCTGGTCAATATAAGGATAGGACCGGTACCGGTAAAAAAGATTCCCGCTTTCATAATTCACCTCCTTTTCCCTGAAATGGATAGTCTTAAATTAGATTGAATCAGGAGGTGCATCCAGGCGATTAGACGACACAGGTCCGATTAGGATTTTAGGCATAAATTCAAACGAATCGAGGTATTATGCCAGCCGGAGACCTCCTGATATTAGCCGGTCACCCATTAATTTTCGTACCGAATGGAGATGTGTGCTTAGAAACTGATTCAGACGTGAACTGTTTGAGCGAGATAACTGTTGGAGAATGAAAAGACCACCATAAATGAGGATTTAAAAGTCACTACACGCATCAAAAGCAAAGGCTTGTGCCGAGATCGATTTAACGTTTTATTATTTCTAAATTATGCTCCAAAATGGCACTTGTCAAGCCAGGCTACAACTCGTTGGCCCAATATAAAAAAAACCGTAAGCATTCACAGGGCACCGCATCTGCTTTGTTGTCGGGCACTTGAAGTACAAAAGTACGTCTGCGCGCCCGACGCCTTGCATCTGCGGCACCCTGTAAACGCTTACAGTTAGTTGGCTTGAAGCGCATCGGACTTTGCAACCCTGTGAACGGTTACAAAAAACCTTACTTGATAATCTTGACAATGATTATCCTTTCGCATTAATGATAATTTCAGTTGAAAAAGGAAAAGCTATGAATGCCTTGCTTGTTTATCCAGAATTTCCCAACACCTTTTGGAGCTATAAACATGCATTGAAATTCATTCGCAAAAAGGCAGCCTTCCCGCCGCTGGGTTTATTGACCTTAGGGGCCATGCTGCCGGAGGAATGGTCGCTTCGCTTGGTCGACCTTAACGTCCGCAATTTAACGGCGAAAGACCTGTCGTGGGCCGACTGCGCCTTTGTCAGTGCGATGGCAGTTCAACGCAACTCCACGAATCGCGTTATCGCCGAGCTAAAAGCTGCCGACATTACAGTCGTGGCGGGCGGGCCACTTTTTACATGTGAACCCGAGTCTTTCGAAGCTGTTGATCATCTTGTGCTCAACGAAGCCGAAATGACACTGCGGGGTTTCCTCTCGGATCTTGAACGCGGAAAGCCCCAACGCGTTTACAACAGTTCGGCGTTCTGTGATATCACCCAGACCCCGGCTCCTAAATGGGACCTGTTGGATCTATCCAAATATGCGTCGATGTGCATCCAGTTCTCGCGGGGGTGCCCTTTCAATTGCGACTTCTGCAATGTCACCACCCTTTTTGGCAGAAAGACACGCGTTAAAACCGCCGGGCAAATGGTTGCCGAATTGGACGGCCTTTATTCACTTGGGTGGCGCAGTCCGGTCTTTTTCGTAGACGACAACTTCATCGGCAACAAGCCCTATCTAAAGACCCGCCTTCTGCCGGCTATCATTAATTGGAAAAGAGGCAAAAAAGACATAACCTTCAACACGGAAGCATCGATCAACTTGGCCGATGATGCAGAATTGATGGGAATGATGGTAAGGGCTGGATTTGATTCGGTTTTTATCGGCATCGAAACACCGAATGAGGAGAGCCTGGCAGAGTGTGGTAAGCGGCAGAACCGAAACCGGGACCTGTTGGACAGTGTGAAATCCATCCATCGGGCCGGGCTTCAAGTACAGGCAGGTTTTATTGTCGGCTTCGACCATGACTCACCCGGAATTTTTCAACGCCATATCGATTTTATTCAGAACAGCGGAGTTGTAACAGCCATGGTGGGGCTTCTCCAGGCCCCGACAGGGACAAGACTCTACAAACGTTTGCTGCAGGAAGGGCGAATCCTTGGCAGCATGTCCGGCGATAACGCGGACGGCACGACCAACATTGTCCCCAAGATGGATATGGCCCAACTAAAGCGCGGCTACCACTACATTTTGCAAAGCATTTACCGGCCGCGGAATTATTATCGCCGGGTGCGGACCTTCCTTAGGGAATACAATCAGCCGAAAAAGACGATTAGTATTGATTTCCAGCGCGTTTTAGCCGTTTTCCGGAGCAGTGTGCGCCTGGGGATCTTGGGTAAGGAACGCTTTCACTATTGGTGGCTATTGGTATGGACCCTGATGCGTTTTCCCCAACATTTCCCGCTCGCGATTACCTTGGCTATATATGGCTATCATTACAGGAAGGTGATGACGTCCAACCGGCGGTGATTTCAGACTAAACACTCATGGCCCTTAAGCCACCACTGGTTCAGGGTTCCGGGTTCTGAGTTTCGAGTTTCAAGTTTCAAGTTTCTATTTTCTTAAGGAAAGGAAGATATTATGGAACGAATCACACTGGGCCGAACCGGGCTGACCATCAACCGTTATGGTTTCGGCGGGATTCCTATTCAGAGGGTAAACGAAGATCAGGCCGTTGAAACCGTGCGCCATGCCGTGGAGCAGGGAGTGGATTTCATCGATACATCCAGGGCGTATACAACCAGCGAAAGGCGAATTGGTAAAGCTTTGAAGCTAACCGATAAAAAGGTGATTCTGGCATCAAAAAGTGTCAGTCGAAAAGCCGAGGATGTACAAGCGGACCTGGAAAAAAGCATGTCCGAACTTCAACTTGACCATATCGATCTGTACCAGTGTCATTTTGTGAGCACTCAAGAGGACTACCAACGTGTGATCCAATCCGCAGGGGCCCGCGATACCCTTATCAAGGCAAAAGAAGAAGGGCTTATCAGCCATATCGGTATAACCAGCCACAGTCTAGAAGTACTTGATCAGGCGTTAAATGACGGACTGTTTGATACCATCATGGTTTGTTTCAGTTTTCTAGAGCCGGATGCAAAAAAATTGATCATTCCCAAAGCCATTGAAAAAAATATCGGTGTCATCGCAATGAAATCCTTTTCCGGAGGTGCCATTGACAATCCTGTTCTGGCTTTAAAGTGGGCCCTTTCCCAACCCGGTGTGGCCATTATACCGGGTGTAGAAGACACTGCGCTGTTCAACCAAAACTGGTCCGTGTTTTCGTCCGGTAATTATATGCTCACGACTGCGGAGAAAGATGAAATCGAAAACATCCGGAAGCGGTACGACAAAGTCTTTTGTCGACGTTGTGACTATTGCCAGCCTTGCTCTGAAGAAATTCCCATCTCTGTGATCCTTCATGTGCGAAGCGTGATCAAACGCATGGGAAAAGAAGCCGTCAACGGTGCCTTTCTGTCACCAGCCCTTGCTGCGGCACGCAAATGCACAGCGTGCGGGGAATGCCTGGAGCGCTGTCCTTATGAACTGCCTATACCGGATCTTATTAATGAAAACCTGGAATGGGTGGATCGGGGAATGCAATAATTTTGCAATCTGATATAAAACACCTGCCATAAAAATGTTTATATCGTAAGGGTTCCTTGAAAAGTCAAAAGGTAACCATAGTTGGTATCAGGACAGCATAAAAACCCACAAATTTGTGATACGCAAACCCTATTTGTTTAGATTACAGTATGTTTCCGTATAAAATTATCAAGTAAACCAACAGTCTAAGGGTCTCTAAATTATCCAGATACATGTTTTATAGCGCTATTTTTGAAACTATTAAGTTTCAAGATTACCTTCTACATGCTATTTGTTTGAATTAGATGATACAAGTATGTTGACCCATCAGCACCGTAATTGCGTCAATTAGAGGAAATTGTGAATGAAAAACAAAAGGACATGTAAAGAATTAGAGCAACGGAATAAGGATTTAGAAGAAAGCCTTGATAAACATAAGCAAGCTGAAAAGGCGCTCCAACATCGAGTAAAAATAGAAGCGATAGTTTCCAACATTTCCCGCTCTTTTATCAATGTTTCTTCAGACAAAGTGGATGATTCCATCAATTTTTCGTTACAGTTACTCGGGGAATTTAATGATATTGATCGCTCATATGTGTTTTTATTCTACGAAAATGGATCAAAAATGGTTAATACCCATGAGTGGTGTCGTGGGGGTGTTGAGCCACAAATAAAAAATCTTAAGAACCTTTCCACTGACATCTTCCCTTGGTGGGTGCGAAAACTCAAGCGAAAAGAGCATATTAATGTCCACAGAGTTGATGATTTGCCGCCTGAAGCCAATGCTGAAAAAGAAATTTTGAAGTCTCAGGACATTCAATCTGTTGTAGTTGTTCCTATAGAGTATAGGGATGATCTGATTGGGTTCGTGGGTTTTGATTCTGTAAAAAATAAAAAGTTGTGGTTGGAAGAAGACATTTTGCTACTTAAAACAATTGCAGATGTCTTTGTAAATGCAATGAAGCGCAAGCAAGCTGAAAAAGTATTAAAATTCGAACGTGAACAACTGCTTTCTATTTTTGAAGGTTCTGATGAAACGATCTATGTTGCTGATCCTGAGACTTATGAAGTATTGTATATTAACTTAACTACTAAAAATACTTTTGGCGATGTAGTGGGACAAAAGTGTTATCAGGCATTTCAAAATCTGGACGCGCCCTGTTCTTTCTGTTCCAATAATCACATTTTTGGTGAAAACTTAGGAAAAACTTATATATGGGAATCTCAAAATAAAATCAACAAACATTGGTATCGTTGCATCGACAGAGCAATCCGTTGGCCAGACGGTCGCATGGTTCGTTACGAAATGGCCATAGATTTTACCGATCACAAGTGTGTGGAAGAAGAGCTGAGGGTAAGTCAAAAACGCTTTAAAGATCTTGCGGAAATGCTGCCAGAAGCCATCTTCGAAGCAGATAAAAATATGAACCTAACTTACGCCAACCAACAGGCTTTCTCGCTCTTCGGATATTCTAAACAGGATTTTGCTAATGGTCTGAACTGTATGGACATGCTCATGCCCGAAGACAGGGCGAGAGGGCGGGAAAATGTTGCAAAACGATTCAAAGGCGAAGAATTCGGTGCAAATGAGTATCGTTGTTTGAGAAAAAACGGCTCAGTGTTTCCGGCCCTTTTTAACACGAGTCCTATTAATCGCCGAGGGGTTATTGAAGGCCTCAGAGGTATCGTCGTGGACCTCACAGAACGCAAGCTGGCTGAAGAGGCGTTCAGGCAGGGTGAAGAAAAACTCGCAAGATCAAAAAAAATGGAATCCCTCGGGCTTTTAGCTGGGGGTGTTGCCCACGACCTGAATAACATTCTGGCGGGAATTGTAAGCTATCCCGATTTGCTTTTATGGGATTTACCTGAAGATAGCAAGGTTAGGAAGCCGATTGAAACAATACGGGATGCCGGGCACAGGGCTGCTGCTATCGTCCAGGATTTATTAACCGTGGCAAGAGGAGTGGCCACCACAAAAGAGCCCCTGGATTTAAATGATATAGTCTGTGAATATTTAAAATCTCCTGAGTTTAAAAAGCTTGAGCAGTTCCATCCAACGGTGTCAATCAAGACTAACCTTGATAACGATTTGCTTAACGTAAAAGGGTTTAATGTTCATATCAGAAAGGTATTGATGAACCTTGTGTCCAACGCCGCGGAAGCTGTTAAAGGCTGTGGTCATGTTATCATATCGACCATGAACCGTTATGTTGACAGGCCGTTCAGAGCGTATGATGATGTAACCGTTGGTGAGTACGTAATTCTGGCCGTATCAGATAATGGACCGGGGATATCATCGGATGACCTCGAGAGGATATTTGAGCCGTTCTATACAAAAAAGGTCATGGGCAGAAGCGGTACCGGATTAGGTCTGGCCGTAATATGGAATGTCATAAAGGATCATGAAGGCTACATCGATGTGAGAACTGACGAGAACGGCACAACGTTTGAGTTATACTTTCCAATAACAAGGGATGAGATATCAGATGTACCTTTGTCCATATCCCTACTAAAAGATTACAAAGGAAGTGGAGAGAAAATTCTGGTTGTGGATGATGTGGAAAGTCAGAGGGACATATCTTGTAAAATGATGACAATTCTTGGGTATAATACTGATGCCGTTGACAGTGGTGAGGAAGCTGTTGAATATTTAAAAGAAAATTCTGTAGATTTAATATTGCTTGATATGATTATGGATCCAGGCATCAATGGTCGTGAGACATACGAGAAGATATTAAAGATTCATCCTCACCAAAAGGCTCTTATCGCTAGTGGGTTCTCTGAAACTGCTGAGGTTAAGGAAACACAAAGAATAGGTGCCGGCAAATATATTAAAAAGCCGCTAACGATGCAACAAATAGGGATAGCTGTTAAAGAGGAATTGGAAAAATAGTAATTTTTGAACACTATTACGAGACTACCTCATTGATTATCCAGATATTGCTCGTGATTATGCCTGTCTTAAAGAAAAACTCTCTGATACGCACGAGGGTGACCGCGTATCTTCAGTTGCAGGCCAAGGATGACGTCAGCAGGAAAGTTACTGAGATGGCAATATGTTACTACAGAAAGGCCCACCCATTAAATTCAGCGGACGCAAAAAGCAGCGCTGCTGATTAAACCGTTTGGTTGTGAAAATATATACGATAACAAAAGGGGAAAGCAGACATGATCAAACTACATGATAAGAATACTCAGGAATTGATAGGCGAGATTAATGAGAAGCAGCTCCAATTTTTAATAGATGAACTCGTGGAAGAAGATAGTGCAGACCAAGATTACTACATAAACCGAGATCAACTGGATCAATTTGAGGAGAAAGGAGGAGACGAGACGCTCATCCAGATGTTGAGGGATGCGCTGGGTACCAAAGACGATATGGACATCATCTGGACCAAATCATGAGCCAATGATGCTTGTGGCGTTGATGCGCTCCAGTGCGTACCGGCTGCACGTTCGGCAAAGGAAACCTCAATAATATTCAATTCTATATATCCACGCCAACTTTCTTGACAAATTGTACTGTATCAATTTAGTATTAATTACACTCAACCTGGGTTGATGCTCTATCCCTGCGATCATTATAGCGCAACTGCTGATTCCTTATCTCCGCCGCTGAAATCTCTTCAATAACCGCGTTGGGATGCTCAATAGTTACTCCAGTTTAGGCGACTTCAGTGAGGCCAGAGAGCTATTGTCTCAATTCTATTCCAAGGGAAGAGGAAAACAAATGGCATATCAAAAATGATGTATGTGGACCGGAAAACCGCCGGAGAATACAATCTTTATGTGTATAAATGACATAATTTCTGATAGTTTTGCTTATGGAAAGCCTACACAGATATTGAAAGGCCCATGTTTATCCCCTTACGAGAAGATCTAAAAGAGTTAGATACTGATTATGCCTAAAAAACTTATTTATAAAGAACTGGAAAAACGTGTTCAGGAATTAGAGCAAGCCGTATTCAAACATAAAAGAAATGAAAGTGCATTGCAGGAAGGCCTGGATAAATATCGCGCAATTATTGATGAAATCCCTTTGCTAATTTGTAGTTTTCTACCTGGTGGAGAGATCTCGCTAGTTAATAGTGCCTACTGTGACTATTTCGGTAAAACGTTAGACGAATTGGTCGGTTCGAATTTCCTATCTTTGATACCTGATGCTGACCAGAAAGCCGTGATGGACAATATCTCGGCGCTGACGATCGAGTCGCCGACACAGTCGCATGAGCACTCGGTTATCGCACCAAATGGCGGTATCCGCTGGCAACATTGGACCAATCGCGCAATTTTTGATGATCGGGGGAAAATTCTCGGATACCAGTCTATTGGCGAGGACATAACCGAGCGCAAACTGGTCGAAGAGGCTCTGCGGGAGTCGGAAGAGCTACACAGAATTACTTTAAGCAATATTTCAGATGCTGTTTTCATTACTGATGACACCGGAGTTTTTACCTTTATTTGTCCGAATGTGAGCATTTTATTTGGCTATTCTTATGAAGAAGTAAGTGATTTGGGAAACATTGAAAATTTATTGGGTATAAACCTTTTTGATCTCGATAAATTTGGGTCTTCAAGGGAGGTAAAAAATATTGAGTGTGTAATTCAGGATAAATCAGGTATGGCACATATTTTGTTGGTGAATGTTAAGCTTGTTTCAATAAAGGGTGGCACGGTTCTTTACACCTGCCGTGACATCACCGAGCATAAACGGGCGGAGGAGGCGCTGCAGGAAAGTGAAGAGAGGTACAGGCAGCTTTTCAATAACGAGTCTGATGCGGTTATGATTTTCGACGCTACAAGCAAACAGATCGAAGACGCTAATCCAGCAACTTCAGACCTCTTCGGGTATTCTAAAGAGGAATTTTTAAATATCACTGTCGAAGACATTTCAGCAGAAAAAACCAAAACGAAGACTGCTGTTAAAAGGATTATAAACGGAGAATCTGAGGGTAAATATATTCCGTTGCGTTATTTCATAAAAAAAAATGGTGATATTTTTCCTGGTGAAATTTATGCAGGGACATTTATCTCCAATGGTCGCAAAAAGATTATCGGTGCGGTTCGAGATATTACTAATCGAATGCGGGCGGAGGAAGCGATACGGGAACTATCCTTCAGTTTGTGGACTGCCCAGGAAATGGAAAGAAAACGAATTGCCTCAGAGTTGCATGATGATCTCGGCCAGACCCTTGCCTTCTTAAAGATCCAAATAAATAATATTCAAAACAAATTGCTAAAGCACCAAGATGAATTAAAAAGAGAGTGTGAAAATTCATTGAAATATGCGGATCAACTAATTGAAAAAGTACGCACACTTTCTTACGGCTTGACCCCCATTAGCCTTAACCATCTGGGATTAACCGCTTCACTGCAATCGCTGATAGAAGATTTTACAAAATGCTCATATATGAACATAAAAAAAGATATTGCAAACATCGATAGGTTGTTTCCACCCTTAGCCGAGATTACAATCTACAGGATTTTTCAGGAAATATTTACTAATATTGAAAAACATGCCAATACCGATTATGTAAAAATTGAGGTTATAAAACAGGATAGCAGTGTTTCTTTTGAGATTGAAGATAATGGTAAGGGCTTTGATCTCGAAAGGATAGAAATGAATTATCTAAATGAAAAAAGATTAGGATTGGCATCCATGAAAGAACGGGTACGGATGCTTGGTGGCCGATTTAAGATACAAAGCCAGTTGAACGAAGGAACAAAAATAAATTTTATGATTCCTTTCGAAAAAGCGGCTATCATGTCCTGAGGGATTATTTTTTTTTATTTATCTGAATATAGATCGTGATTTCTGTTTGTTAAGGTTTTGGAAAGAAAGTCCAAACTCAGTTAATGACCTTTTTTCGATGCTTTTCACAATTAAAATGTAATGAAAATTTGGTCTATAAATGATATTGGCGGTAGATGTCCATTATAAGGGCCAAAAAGCTGTAGTTGCAGGAGTACTTTTTGAGAAATGGGATGATGATCACCCTTGCGAAATATTTATGAGCGCAGCTTCTGATGTGGAAAAATATGTGCCTGGGGAATTCTATAAGCGTGAATTGCCTTGCATACTGAAACTATTAGAAGATCATAATATTCACCCTGATTGTATAGTAATAGATGGATTCGTGTATTTAGATGGTGTGGGAAAGGCCGGGTTGGGGAAGCACCTGTATGATGCTTTGGAAGGCGGGGTCAGTGTTATTGGTGTAGCAAAGAAGCCCTTCAAAGATATTTCCGACTCTTTTGCGGTTGATCGCGGTAGGAGCGATAAGCCTCTTTACGTGACATCTGAAGGTATAGAAATAGAGACCGCAAAAAAATTGGTGGCCACGATGAGTGGTCGATTCAGGGTGCCGACTTTACTGAAAATGGTCGATCAAGCTTGCCGAACAGGACCAGTTATAAAAAAATGAGGTTACTCAGCAAAAAATCACCTACCCAGTAGAACGAGGATCTAAATATATTCCACAATCCGGGTACATTGATGACCAAGATCAGAATGATAAACCCCGCACCGCTACGGCCAAGCTTTTCATAAGGGCCGCGCAGCCCAAGGGGCAGCAAATATTTAAAAAGATGGCTGCCGTCCAGCGGCGGGATGGGGATCAGGTTGAACATTGCCAGCACGATGTTCAGGAGTGCAACGCGCAAGAAAACGGTGGCGATGACCGAACCGGTGAGATTCCCAGAAACTGTATGAACAATATTGAGCAGCAGAATCATTATCACGGCTATCAGGAAATTTACGGCGATCCCAGCAGCCGAGACGCAGATGTCTCCCAGTACCGGTCGTCTATAATTGGATGGATTTACGGGAACAGGCTTCGCTCCACCGATGACAAACGTTCCGCTGGAAATAAAGAAAGCCACGACGGGTATGGCGATCGTCCAGACCGGGTCAATATGGGGGATAGGATTCAACGTGATGCGACCTTGTCTTTCGGCGGTGTGGTCTCCAAAAAGCAAGGCAACGAGGCCGTGCGCCATTTCATGAAGCACGATGCTTTCCACCAAAAAGGCGATTATGACGATTTTTTCTATCATCTACAGTTATTGACCGACGGGTCGCCTTCTTCACGGGAGATGCCGCAGATTGAATCTTTACCGCCCTCTTTTACACTGAACATCGCCTGATCCGCCCGGGCCAGAAGGTCGGTTAAGTTGTCCGCGTCGTCGGGAAAGGTCGCAATTCCGAGGCTTGCGCTCACGTGGACCTGAAGGTTCGAACTCTTGAGATAGGTCGACTCTTTTATCCGCAAACGGATGGTTTCTGCCAGAAGTAAGGCCTGCTGCTTGTCGAAGCCCGGCAAGACAACCACGAATTCATCACCCCCATAAGCGACGCCGTAAGCCGGTTCCGGCAGCGTGGATTTAATGGTTGCGGCAATCTCCCGCAGCGTTTTGCTGGCGTTAAGGTGGCCGTTGGTATCCACAACCTGTTTAAAATTGTCGATGTCCATAAATACCAGGGAAAACGGTTTTGCTTTTTTGGAACGTTTCTTTGTCAGAGCGGCCAGGGATTTATACAAATATCTGGTGTTGTAAAGGCGCGTCAGACTGTCATGAATGGACTGGTCGCGATATTTTTTTTCGCTTTTCTGCAAAGACTTCTGGGTCTCCTTGAGTCGTTCCTCCGCCTCCATTTCCTTGGTAACGACGGTTAAGTTGCCCAGCGATACGTAAACGCCTTCCGGCTCGTACGCCTCGATGGTTGCCTGGTCCTTAATCCAGCACGTACCCGATGCGGCCGTTTTGAACTTGTAGACGGCATCGAGGGCTCCCCGCCTGATGACCTCTCGTCTCAACTTCAGTTTTTTAACATTTACCTCGTTGCTGTTGAGTATTTCTTCAGACGGCCTTTTGCGTCTGAATTTGCGGGTATATCGATGGCGTGCGATGATGCTCTCTCTGAAGTGCTGCGGGGCCTCGGAATAATCACATCCAAGAAGCTCGATAAGACGCCGGCTGACGAACTCATACCAGATGGTGTTTTCCTTTTTCCGCCACGCCGATATGTACGGCATGGCAGGTGTTCCCAGGCCGTCGAAGCCCTGGCAATGGAGAATGCATTGCTCGATGCGGGCCTTGAGGGGGGCGCTGTATTTACCCGTCAGAATACGGCCGTAATATGCGTCCATTCCATGACCTTTATCCGTTGCTTTGCATTTGCTTCTAACATGGTAAGGGCTCACTTAAAAATAAGTTCACATTTCGGCCGCCGATGCATTCCGTCTGGATGTGTTGCGAAAAATTGGAAAATCCAGATATTCCTGCTTTTTCGCGCCTTGACGGGGGGCGCTTAAATGTCCAACATTGTTAACTTACTTTTTCGTGAACCTTAAGGGCTCACTCAAAAATAACTTCACATTTTGGAAGCCGATGCATCCCGTCTGGCCGCGTTGCGAAAACTCGGAATATCCTGATATTCCTTCGTTTTCGCGCCTTGCCAGGCGGGCGCCTCAACGCCCAAAATTGCGAACTTATTTTTTCGTGAACCCTAAGCGTTCTGGGCCGGCAGCAGAACCGTAAAGGTCGATCCCTCGCCGGGGGTGCTTTCCACCTCGATTATCCCGCCCAGTGAATCCACCAGGCCTTTCACGATCGGTAGTCCGAGCCCCGTGCCGGTGATGTAGCGCGTCCTGTCATCTTTAACGCGGTAGAACCGGTCAAAAATTTTGTCGAGGTGTTTTTCCGCCATGCCGAAACCGTTGTCCACGACTTTTACCCTGATATTGATGCCCGCCATGTCCACGTCGACCCGGATGCGGCCGCCTTCCTGGGTGTAGT
>Ga0316189_10001295_pt1 | contig 24903 bp, 30 predicted proteins | sample LowCovwburrow_MG_FD_204930 | JGI IMG/M metagenome (GOLD analysis project Ga0316189, IMG submission 204930) | Coastal sediment microbial communities from Maine, United States - Lowes Cove worm burrow | ecosystem: Environmental > Aquatic > Marine > Coastal > Sediment | place: USA: Maine... | reverse complement strand
CAATCGGCTGAGCCTAGAAAGAAAAAAAGTTCTTGCCGACATTAGCTACACTGATAATAAAATTAGTTCTACTGATCTTGCTATCAACAAATTAACACTCGAAATCGAGTCTACCGAACTTGATATTGTACAGAGCGAAGACACTATACGCGCAATTTTACGTAAATTTAGCAGGGCTGACGATGAATCAATGGTAGAAGTGTTCCTGCGTCACGAAAATATCTCACAATTCTGGAATGAATTTGAAGAACTTGAGCAAGTAAAAGACAACATGTCTAGTAAAATAGTCTCACTAAATGACGCGAAGCAAACCCTTGAAGCACAAAGAGGACAAAACACGGCCCAGCGGAGCAGTCTGGTAAACTTAAAGGACCAGTACGATGATCAGCAGAGTATCCTTGAAGGTAATCAAGCGAACAAAACTGAGCTACTTTCAGCTACAAAAAATGAAGAATCGAACTACCAGACGTTACTAGAAACTCAGAAAGCTGCAAGGGACAAGCTTCTTGCTGAAGTACGTGACATCGAATCACAAATCCAATTCATCCTTGATCCAAATACCATCCCTAAGGCAGGGACAGCAGTATTCCAATGGCCATTATCCAACCCATACATCACACAATATTTTGGATATACTAAATTTGCGCTTTCTGGTGCGTATGGAGGTAGCCAACACAATGGGATGGACCTCGGCGCTCCTATAGGAACTCAATTAAAAGCACCTCTTACGGGGACAGTTCGCATGACCGGTAACACTGACCTTGTACCAGGCTGCTATTCTTGGGGTAAATGGATTCTTATTGACCACCCAAATGGTCTATCTACTATGTTTGCACATCTTAGCCAAATTGCTGTTTCACCTGGTCAAAAGGTCGGTACTGGAGAGCTTGTCGGGTATGTGGGAAGTACAGGGTATTCAACCGGGCCACACCTACATTACACACTGTATGTAACCGACGGAGTTGAAGTGAAACAGTTTAATCAATTTAAAAAGGTAACCGGTTGTGGGGCAGCGTTATCGCCATTTGCTGCAATCGAGGCATATCTAGACCCACTGGATTACTTGTCTCCGATTTAGGTCTTGATCGACGACACATTCTAAAAGGGGACAAACCAGTGGATAAATACTGTATAACCAAAGGATAAAATAGGGGATATCGTGGTGCTATAATAAGTGTCATAAATGTAGTGTTCACGCGTAGTAGTAAATAGCAAAAGTTTTATCTGTAACCATAGTAAACAAATCACATGAATGACTCACATCCAACACAAATAATAATTCTAGGTGGTAGTGGTGACTTGGCGAAAAGGAAGCTTATTCCTGCTCTTATTGACTTGTATACTCACAAGAAACTCCCTGAGGTGTTTTCCGTAGTAGGACTTGCTCGTACACCGCGAACTAACGAAGAATATCGCGCATTTGTTGCAGAATCGATAGAGGCCCATGAAACAGCTCATGACCATCAACAAAATGAAGTAGAAGAATTTTGTAAACACTTTAACTATGTCTCGGGCTCATTTGACGATGTTGCTAGCTATGATGCACTTAAAAAAGAAGTGTTGGCATTTGATGAACAACAAGGGTTTTGTACAAACAAACTTTTTTATCTCGCAGTCCCTCCAAATTATTATGAAGTTATTTTCAAAAACATTCACGACTCCGGTCTAGCTGATACCTGTAGTGGAGGAAGTTGGGCAAGGGTGTTAGTGGAAAAACCATTTGGAAGTGACCTTAAAACTGCGCAGGAGCTGGATAAAACCCTTAGTTCTTTATTCAGTGAGGAACAGATATTTCGAATTGATCACTATCTAGCAAAAGAAGCTGTCCAAAATATTCTTTCGTTTCGTTTTGCAAACACACTTCTTCGTTCGCCCTGGAACAAAGACCATGTGAAGGAAGTATCTATTAAGATGCACGAGTCAATCGATATCCAAAACCGGGGAAATTTTTACGATGGTATCGGTGCCTTGCGTGACGTTGGACAAAATCACCTCTTACAACTTCTTGCATTAATAGCAATGGACGAACCAGCAACGTTTACAGCAAAAGACATTCGGAATGAACGAGCTAAAGTGTTATCCAATTTAGTACCAATGAATCACGATTCAGTAACCTCTCAAGTTACCCGAGGGCAATATGAAGGATATACTGAGACTGACGGTGTCGATGACAATTCACAAACTGAAACATTTTTCAAATTCACCACGTATATACATACTGATAGATGGCAAGATGTACCATTCCATGTAGAAGCCGGGAAAACCATGCCAACCAGAAGTGTTACTATTGATGTATATTTTAAAGATGTGGCCTCAGGTCCATTCGAGACGCAAGGATGTAACACTACAGAGAATAAAGTTACGTTAACTCTTTCTCCTGAGCAAGCAATGCATATAACTCTCAATGCAAAAAAACCAGGTCATGGATACGTACTTGAATCACAAACTCTTTCTTTCGTTTGTAATAAAGAAGGGGAGGAGATTAGTGCATATGAAAAAGTACTTTTAGACTGTATATCCGGTGATCATACGCTGTTCACCCAGACAGATGAGGTACTGGCATCATGGAAATTTATCACCTCTATTCTAGAAAACTGGGATTCCGTTCCATTACAAAAATATGCAAAAGGGACTGCCGGACCAGCACAGTAATAATTAAAAAATATTTATGAACAAACAACTTGCTTTTATAGGACTAGGACGAATGGGGGCAGCAATGACTGCACATTTAGTGGAAAAGGGGTATGACGTGCACGGTTATGACGCAAATGCTGACGCACGCGCTCAATCTGCTGCTGATGGAGTTACAACATATGATAACCTCGAAGACACTATTGGTGCCTTAGACGCATCACGTACCGTATGGGTAATGGTTCCGTCAAAGTATGTTGATGATGTACTTACACAATTACGACCTATGTTGTCAGCAGATGACACTATAATTGATGGTGGAAATAGCTTTTTCCAAGATACTATCCGACGTCATAATGACCTGCAGGGTTCACAAATACATTATGTAGACTGTGGAACATCAGGCGGAGTAACGGGAGCTCGCTATGGAGCATCACTTATGGTTGGTGGTCAAGATGAAACTGTTAAGCGACATGAACATATCTTCCAAGACCTCGCTACAGGAAACGGCTATGGTCATGTAGGGGGTACTGGAGCAGGGCACTTCGTTAAAATGGTTCATAATGGTATTGAATATGGAATGATGGGTGCAATTGCTGAAGGAGTAAACATATTACACGAACATCGTGACGGGCTTGCTATCAATGTTAAAGAAGCTCTTAAACCATATCAAAATGGGAGTATTATTAGTAGTAGTCTGATGAACTGGCTAGCTGATTCATACAATACTGAAGGGTACCTGGAACAAATAGCAGGAGAGGTACCAACAGGAGAAACGGAAATGGAAATGGAGTATTTGATAGATAATGAAAATGTACGCATACTAGATGCTGCAGTGCTTCAGCGAAAACTGACACGTTTGAAACCTTCCTTTATAGGGACGCTAATTTCTGCAATGCGAAATCAATTTGGGGGTCATAAAACTATCAACAAAAAATAGAACTTCATGAACATCCACGCATCAACAGAACCTCTTCTGGGAATCGCAAAAGCTATTTCAAGTGAGATACAAAACCATAAGAATACTAATGTACTTCTTCTCCTTGCCGGAGGATCCGCGCTGGACGTATTGGACGAAATGGACACCGCATACATAAATGAGTATGTCACCATAATGATGATGGATGAACGGTTCACAAATGATCCGGAGAAAAACAACTTCATGCAAATGTCCCGTACAGCGTTTCATACAATCGTAACTTCACAGGGAGCTACACTGATATCCTCTATCCCCAAAGAGGAAGAAAATCAAAAAGACTTTGCACAACGTATAGAAAATACCTTACGTACGTATCTAACAGAAAATCCGAAGGCACCAATAATTGCGTTATTTGGTATTGGACCTGACGGTCATACGGCGGGTATTTTTCCCATGAATGCAACAGATTTTGTTGATACATACGGACAAGGAGGTTTATATGTTCCTGTTAATTATGACAAGAATTCTTCACCAGAACGTGCGAGTATCACTCCTAAATTCATCAATCAATACATTACAAAATCTTTCGTATATGCACGCGGGGAAGAAAAAATGCCGATTGTAAGAAACATGCACGAGACACATTCGTTACATGATATGCCGGCACACATTCACGAGCAAATTGATTCACGGTTATTCACTGACCTCGGACTGTAAGTGCTCAATACAAATTTTACGTAACAACTGAAGACACGTAACTGTCGGTATACACAATAGTCTTTTAGTAGGGAAGAGTACTACTAACGTACAATGTGTTGAAACAAGATATGTTGTACTTCAACAGTTTTGTACGAAGATAACTGTAGACAATTCGAAGTACGGATATGTACCATGTAATGGTTCGCACAATATATGAATAGCAGGGAAAAAGGGGCAGGGGAGGTATCTTGTAGCTACATCCATCCAACATACCCTAAACTTTCAATATACATTGGAATGCTACCAAAGGAGACATAAATAAGTTTTTAATACAAACAGATGTAATTACAAAAAATAATTTTAAATTTATTTTTGCAATTAAAATAATTATTAAAATTTCAGAGTTACCAAACTACGTGAAAGTTACATACACTTAACTGACCAAAACATACATAAAATATCTTCAGAGTAAAATAAGAGGTACTAGAGTACCTCTAAAACCTGTATAAAAGCACATAAAGGATCCTACGGGACAATAAATAATTTCAATACGCTAAAATTCAACAAAAATTCTAAAATAGTAAAAAACGTGAAAGATGTGCAAAAATGATAAAATGCCGAGTTTTACAGATTATACTAAAGAGGTAGTGCAGTACCCCTAAAATGCCCTTACAAGCTTGCACAAAGCAATTGTCTACACAAGAACCGTATTATAGTTACATTCTTACATATTCTTATCCACTTTAGTTCTCTTTACGTACATTGTGCGAACCTGTATACTATAAAGCAATGGAGGGCATATTGCACCCTCCAAAGTAATTCTTACTGAATCCCCGCTGCCCTAGCAAAAGCTACCAAATAATTGAAGACTTGTTCCATTGCGGATGTTTCTTTAAGTTCCGTCCTACGTCTTCTTGTTGCTACGCCAGGAAACTGTTGATCCTGAATAAGTGATAGCGGACGATTAGGATCAAATAATAATTTTGCAATTCTTCTTTTTTCCTTTTCTGACACCTTTGTCATCGTACTTCCCTCTCTTTCTGCCTCTTTTTACAATACCACCATTTACTACATAATCATATCTTCATATGGCACTCAAGCAGAGCAAACAACCAATCGTTGATCACATCCTGCCTTTTCTTGATTACTGTGAAATTGAGAAAGGACTCTCTTCTAATACACAACGTAATTACGACCAGTATTTAAAACTTTTTGTTACGTGGTTAAAAAAAGAAAAAAAGGCTAAGCTTTTGCCCCATCAGCTTACTGCTGAGCATATCTGGGATTATCGTCTTTTTCTTGCTCGAGGTCATAAAACACGCTCGGGTGAACCTTTAAGCAAAAAGTCACAAAATTACTACCTTATTGCATTACGTTCCCTCTTGGCATACCTCGCTGAGCGTGACATTGAGTCACTTCCCTCCTCCAAGATAAATCTGGCTAAGCAAAAAACTGAAGAAACGATTTCTTTTCTGGAGGTACGGGACATTAAAGCGATGATTAAGATTCCTGATGTAGATACTCCTGCTGGATTGCGAGACCGAACTATCATGGAACTATTTTTTTCCTCAGGACTTCGTATCGCTGAACTTGTTGCACTCAATGTAGACCAAATGTCTATGCTAAGTGACAAGAGCACCACACGTACGTATGAACTATCTATCGTTGGTAAAGGAAAATACGTCCGTACTATTTTTATATCTCCTGAGTCAGCAAAGTGGTTACGAACATACCTTACCTCTCGTCGCGATGTCTCAAAGCCACTTTTTATAAATTTCCGTTCAAACAACACAGAGACCAACAGACTAAGCCCTCGCTCAATCCAAAAAATGATTGCCCGGACTGCTCTTCTTGCTGGAATTTCCAAAAAAGTAACTCCCCATACACTCCGGCATACCTATGCAACTGATTTACTCGATGCAGGAGCAGACTTACGTTCAGTGCAAGAATTGTTAGGGCACAAAAACGTGGCAACTACTCAAATTTACACGCACGTAACCAATAAACGACTGCGAGATATTCATGAAAAATTTCATGGTGAAAGTGGAAAAGAGGGTAAAAAATAGCCCTAAACGCCTCAAATGGGGGCCATTTGAGGCGTTTAGGCTTTTATAGTGTTTCCACTTCATGTAACTCACTATCTATTACATGATTATTTCTATCGAAGGAGTACCTCCCTATAACCTTACTTCCACCAAGTACTTTAGGTAGCCACTGAACGTCGGGTTCCCACATATTGTTGTATGGGATATCAGAAAAGGTAAACCATGAAGGGTACATTTCATCAGTTTCCTGTAAGTCTCCTTTATATGTATGTACTACATAGACATGTACCTCAAGGATCTCTTTTGGTTCAGCAAATGTGAAGGTAAGTATTGCAGCTTTATCTGATGTAGTGATTTTTATTATCAGTTCAGTTTCTTCATGCATTTCGCGTTGTGTAGCCTCTTCGATGGTTTCTCCAGATTCAATTTTTCCTCCAAATCCATTCCACTTCCCTTCGCCAAAACCTCTTTTTTTCATACCTAAAAGAACTTTATTATTTTCACAGATATAACAAAGTGTAAGTTTTTTCTTCATATTATTCGGCAATAAATTGACCTTCTAGTAATGCTGAAATAAATTTGTCATAGTCTTCACGATGTTCAGTAAGATATACGTTGCGTGTCCCTCCCCTACTCAAGGTCGTTTCGATTTCTGTATGCCGCATCAAGTAGTCATCAAGTCTTTCTGGAACGATTTCAGTTTGTGAAAAAAACTTAATTCGGTCACCATACGCCTCACGTAGTTTCTCTGTAAGTAATGTGTAGTGTGTACAACCCAATATTAGGCCATCTACTTCCCCACCAGCAAGTAACCTTTCGTCTATCAGCGCCTGAGCAACAGCATTTGCACCAGCGATATTACCTTCTTCCAACAACGGGACAAGTTCGGGTGTAGCGATCGCTTCAATTTTTGTACTGATTTCATTACGTTTCCCAAGTTCCAAATGATACTTTCCAGAACTTACTGTGCGTTTTGTAGCAAACATCAACACACGCGTACACTCACTTTTAAGCACTTCTTCAATTACCGGGATGATTACTCCCAAAATCCTTCGTGTAGGGTAATTATCAGGCAAAAATTCATCCTGTAGGCGCCTAAGTGTCTCTGCAGATGCTGTATTACACGCAATTACCACCAAAGTACAATCACGTTGAAAAAGATGCTGTACACCGATTTTAGTGAGTTCATATATCTCTTCTTCGGTTTTGTCACCATAGGGAAGATTCTTAGTGTCACCGTAGTACTCATAGTCATACTCAGGCAGCCGCGAAGCAACTGCCTTCAACACAAGCAGTCCTCCTAATCCAGAATCAAACAATCCAATTTTCATAGTTTATACTTACCACTATACCAAAAAAGTGCCTTAGGCACTTTTGATTTGTTCAGATTCAGTTTTAGGAGTTTGTGTCGTAGAGGGTTTCAATAATTCCATTTCCGAAGGGACTGTATGATTTTGGAAAAATTCATTAATCTTGGTCATGTCGTCTACTTCTTTATTGAAATTAAGTCGTTTTTCCATGTGTATATTGTAAGAGTTAATATTTTCTAATTACACCGGTAACGATTGCGGCTATGCGCATCTCGTACTCTGGGTAAATTGGTTTATAGTTTTTGTTTGCAGGCAAGAGCCATATCTTCTTTCCATCAGTTTTGAAGTACTTCAGAGTCCAGCCCCCATCAACTTCAGCGATAACGATATCACCATCTTTAGCAGTTTGAGAACGTTCTGCAATTACCATATCTCCTTCATCGATATGAGCCTCAATCATGGAATCCCCTTTTACCTCAAGTATAAAGGTCTTTTCTTTCTTTGGGATAAGGTATTCCTCAATACTGAGGGTATCAAGCACTTGTGAATCAGCGGTGCTCGGGATACCTGCCTCTACAAGTCCAAGCAAAGGTATCTCTCCAGCTCCTATGGCAGGAAGGATTTTTCCCTGTGCATCCTTTTCGAGTATACCGGCATCAATAAGCTTGTGCACAAGCTTAGAGACTGCATTTTTGGATTTAAACCCTACCAAATCCATAATCTCCGCATAACTAGGCATGCGTTTATTTCGATTATAGAATTTAAAGATTTTCTCTTGGTGACTCATAGATTAATACTTTTAGTCTTATTACTAGTGTACCTTATGCTCGACTGAAAAGATTGAACTTCAGTGGACTAAGGAAGACTCTCATTTTTTCTTCTTTTCGCAATTGTTGTAGCAACACTTTATGTCGTCGTGCTTCCCTCTTGTAGTCTGCATGCTCGACGATCTTGCAGTCGATGATACCGTTTAAGTTTTGGATTTCTTTGTTGAGTGCCTTTAGATATTGTTTTTTGCTCATGGTATTTTCTTTATGTTTGTAACCTCTCTTTATTAAGCATAGTATAGGTGAACGTTCGTTCACCGTCAAGCATATTTTGTTGGGGATATTAAAATACCTTTATTTCTAGCCAATTCGTTCAAATCTATCCATCATTTTTCCATTAACGTCAATAGTTTCTTCAAACATATCCTGTGGTCGCGCAAAAATCGGTCTTGACCCTAAATCTTCAGTTTCATATTCAGCTTGGTAAATCACCAGTTTCTCTAAAGTCTCACTGTGATGAGCAAGAGCCAGCACCGTGTATTCTTTTCCGTTTTTATAGTGTTTGTACCGCTTCCCTGTTTCAGCTTTCATATTATTTATTATGACGTGCTTGATAGATTGCGTTGACCAGAAGAGATGCAACTGCTCCTATAAGAAACGTCCACTCAATGGTAAAGAAAAATGTAAGGGCTACCATCACCAGAAGTGCCAAAACACGTCCTGAGTGCGAGGCCATCTCACGCATGACCGTAAACTCATCCACATACTTCCCTTGTTCACCTGACATATCGTAGAGCATAGCATTGTACGGAGTCTTCATAAAAATTCTTGTGATGTTGTGATATAAACCAATAAAGAAAATTTGTGTGGCTGAAAAGATAAACATTTTAAACAACCAGCCTATAGCGTACAAGGTACTCCCTCTTTTAAGAGTTTGAATTTTACTGGTACCCTTCTCGTCTATGTACCTTCCAACGATTAACTGTATAACAATAGTTACGGCTACTATCACTGTGGACAGGGCTCCGATTTGAAGCATGTTTCCATCAAGAACGTGGAAGAGAAAAATCGGCCACGCGATTAAGGTAACTACAACTTCTGCACCGTACGCCATCTCCCCGACTAATACATTACGAAAATCAAGTGACGCCATGTGTTGTAGTGTTTCTTTGTAGGTCCATGTAAATTTCTCTTCTACAACAGGTACCGCAAGGTAAGAAATTCCAGCAAGAGTCAGCAATACAACACCAATGCCAAACAACATTTCGTACCCATTGTTTTCAACTATGTATCCAGCAAGGATAGGGCCGAGCATCCCCATAAATGCAACCGTCGCAAACACCAGCGACACATCTCTTCCTCTCTCCCCTCCTTTGGTAAAGGCAGTAAAGTCGACATGGTATGGTACCCAGTGAAAAATACGGAAACCAACCATCATCACGACCAACGGGAGTAACATGTACCAAACATTGAATGCGTCAGTAAAATATAAAATAATGAACTGAGCTACTGAAAATATTGCTCCAAGAGTCAAAGCACGGCTAAAACCAATTTTATTGGTTATGCTCATTCCAGGGACTAAAAAGAGTGCGTATCCTCCAAAAACAGCTATATAAAAAAGTCCTACAATCCAGAACTGTGACTCTGTAACTTGATAGAGAAAAATTGGAACAAACATTCCCATCATCGCTGTTGCAAGACCTTGTATGAGTCTCTTAGAAATAAAAAGTTGTACAAAGCCCTCTTTTCGGTGCCCTGCTCTGAGTACGATGCGGTTGAGCACTATTGTTATGTTTTCCATACTTTTTTAAGTATACCGTACCCGCAGTTGCCAAATTAGATGTTACTCACGCAGAAAGGACGGTAGTCTTTGACTACCGTCCTTTCTGCGCACACGTCACCCTCCCGCCATTTTTACAATCAGTTCAAAATGTTTCTTTTGTATAGGCATCACCGACAGTCTATTACCTTTTTTAACCAACGGCATAGTTTCAAAAATTGGGTCGATTTTTATTTCAGCAAGCGTTACCGTCCGCGGTAATTTACTTTTAAATTTTACATCGACACAAAGCCAGCGTGGATTGTTGGGGTCGGACTTTGGGTCTGGATGTTCACTCTTTGAGTCAAATTGAGTTGGATCTGTGTACGCATCACTCACTATTTCCATAGTCCCCACGACACCTATTTCTTTTGTGTTCGAGTGATAAAAAAGACAGAGATCACCTATCTGCATGTCATCTCGCATCATATTTCGCACTTGATAGTTTCTTGTGCCGTCCCACATTTCTATCTTGTCACGCTTAAGATCATCAATGGAATAAGAATCTGGCTCACTCTTAAGCAACCAATATTTAGGTGATTTGTTTTTTTGTGAGGTCATTTGTGTATTATACTGTATCTACTGGGTTACTACCCACTTACCAACATAAACTATATATATGCATACACATCTTTGTACATGCCAAACGTACCTTGAACCCGCTGGCCGCATAATCCTTGGAGCTTTTTTCCTCCTTGCAGGTATCTCAAAATTCACCGACATTACAGGTACTGCAGGATACATTGACTCTATAGGTCTACCAATGGCATCAACACTCGCTATTGCAACCGCAGTTTTTGAAACCGTGGCTGGACTTGCTTTAATTGCTGGTAGATACACACAACATGCAGCACTATTATTGGCAGGGTTTACGCTTCTCTCAGGAGCTCTTTTCCACGGACCAGGTAGCTGGGCAGATTCCCCTACACAACAAATCATGTTTATGAAAAATATGGCAATTATGGGTGGGCTTCTCTTTATGTCTGCACACATGTCTTCAGGAAGTCATCGTTCTAGAAAGAATGAACCGCAGGAAGGCCAGGAGGAAAATGTGCAAGTCTAGTACTCACACATACATCAGATATACAAAAGCCGCGCTTTGCGCGGCTTTTGTATATCTCAAACTCTAACTACAAAGTAGGTGTCCCAGGCAAGTCTGGTACTCTGTCATTGAAGTCCCCAAATATTCCATCGGATAACATGTTCACAATACCCCATATAGATATCATCAGAACAAATCCTATAATTGCCCACATTAGAAGTTGCTTTCCTTTTCCTCTTTCCTCTTCATTGTCTCCACCTAAAATAAAGAATTTAAACATTCCGTATACGAACACCAACAATGCTAGTGTAAACAAAAACGGTATCAAGATATTGTTGATAAAGCCAAGTGCATTACCAAACAGTGTATCCACTTCACCAAAATACTGTGCCGAGGCAATTACTGGCAATAAAAATACTGCTGACACATACACACTTAGCTTTTTTCTAAAATTTTTCATACTATGTTTACTATTAATCATTAAGTTACTAACGAGCACCACTATGACTTGGACCTGAATGGGAACCTGGCCCTGAACTAGGATTAACACCTGGACCTTTTGGAGTATCGGGTGCAGCGTTATCATCAAATAAATCACCAGAAATTGCATTTACCACACCCCAAATTGACACCATCATTACAAATCCAATAATAGACCAAAGAATAAGTTGCTTTCCTTTTTCTCTTTCATCTTCACTATGCCCTCCAAGTATAAAGAATTTAAACATTCCCCATATAAAAATAAGTAATGCAATAGCAAAGACTAACGGTACAAGTACTTCACTAATAAATGTACTTAACTTTCCAAAAAAAGTATCTACTTCACCAAACTGTGCAAACGTTAACAGAGGCATAAGTAGAAAAGTACCAGTAAGTATCGTAATTTTTTTCATATACATAGTATATAGTATTTATTTTTAAAATATGGCTATAATGCACAAAAAAACCGCGAGAATCTCGCGGTTTTTTTGTAGTGTAGTATGTACAACAATACACTTGTGGAGAAATGTTAGGCAGACGCAAGGGTCCGACTCCAACACGGCCGTGAGGCACTCCATGGCTGCGTTCCTTGACGCTCGTAGAGGTCTCGGGCATATGCCATGTTATCGTAGATATTTTCAAGATCAAGCTCAAGTGTGTCTGCAGTAGCACCGTGGTATCCGGTGTTAATCTGCATTACTCCTGTATCTCGATTGTCTACATGTCCACGAAGAACGGTACCGTCGGCAAGTGTGTGTCGAAACGTTGATTCACATCGTGCGACCTGAATCATTACCGGAATATCAGCAAAGTACTCACGTACGGTTGCTTCTGTATCGATAACCACTTCCGTTTGTGCAGAAGCATCAATGATGATGTTTCCGTACGCTGTATCAGTCTGTGCGACTGCTACGGGTCCTGTAAGAGCCATAATGGCTGCAATAACAGTAGATATAATAAGTCGGGTGTCTTAACTAACAAATGTCTGTCAGTGAGCGTCGCGCAAAGCCGCTAGGCTTTATTATCATAAGAAGTTCAAAAATGAAAGTTCACTTTCATTTTTGCTACTTCGCATGATGAGAAAATTGTTTACAATTTTGCATGACCGAACGATGGGCATTCTGTATGGCCTTGTGCCATACAATTACCCCACCTCGCTCAAAGACTGACAACCGGAGAATCATAGCATGTTTCTCGGATTTATGAGACTATACCATGTTTTATAACTATTGTCAATGTGTAAAGCTTACTTGCAATAAATAAACGGCTCATTTGAGGCGTTAATTTCTGACATTTATAGTTTGACAAACTCTTGTATTATTGCAAATAATCAAATATAGGCTATTATTTGCTCAGAATACACAATCCATCAAAGCGATGATACATATTGGGATGTCCCAAGTTATGTGTTCCGCAGGAGAAACAAATGAAAAATGAGTCAAATATACTCTCAGGGTCTGAGTTGCGTACCCTAGTAATTGCAAACAAGTTCTTTGAAGTCTTTACTGAGAAAGAGGTTCTTAGAACCTCTTTCTCAGAAATTGCAGTATCTTATGAAAAAATGGATACTAATACTCAAATTCTTGTTCTATACAAGTACGACAAAAAGTCTACTTTGTTAATTAAGCTAATGCTCCAGGACACTGACGAAGAAACGGTGAACATAATTACCCGGGGTGAAATAACATCTGCCGGCACTGGCCAAAAACAACAAACTGGTACCTGGCCAATCTGTACACTTGAAGACGGCACAGTTGCCATCGACATCCCCCCTGAAGATGCTGGAGGAGGTGTTTTAAAAGGAAGGAATGCTCAGAGTCGTGGATGGCGATCTAATTCAAACTACTTCCCACGTTTCCGAGCGGATGGTACACCTGAATAACAAAAAGGCGGATTATTTGATCCGCCTTTTTACCTACTCAACCTTTTGAGCATTCATTGACGCCATTAAGCCGTTAGCCGACTCCACGGCCCTCAAAATCTCAATCGGTACTGCAAACACTACTGTATTTGATTGATCTGAGGAAAGGTCATTAAGTGACTGGAGCGTACGCAAATGTAGCGCGCCAGGGGCTGCTGAAAGCATTGTTGCTGCTTTGGCCATGTTTTCAGCAGCTGCCACTTCCCCTTCTGCCTTAATGATAACTGAACGTCGTTCTCGCTCCGCTTCTGCCTGCTTCCCGATAGTTCGCTCCATATCTTCAGGAAGAAAGAAGTCCTTAAGTTCAACGTTTTCTACCGTAATCCCCCATTCATCAGTTTCTTTATCGATAATCATCTGAATGCGTGCTGAAAGCTCATCACGCTGTGAAAGTACCTCATCAAGCTCTGCTCCACCGACTATATTACGCATAGTTGTCTGCGCAAGCTGTGACACCGCATGGAAGAAGTTTTCAACCTCGAGTGTCGCTTTAGCAGCATCAGATACTTTATAGTAGATAACGGCGTTGATACTTGCAGACACATTGTCCTTAGTAATCACCTTCTGATCAGGAACATCAACTGCCTTTACACGCATATCCACCTTTTTCATCGTTTGAAATACAGGCACAATAATGCTCCACCCAGGACCTCTCACTCCAGTAAACTTACCCATAGTAAGCACCACTCCTCGCTCATATTGCTTCACCTCCCGCAAAAATGCGAGAATCGTCACAACAACTCCAATCAATAGATACCAAAACATGGCTATATAGTCTTAATGTATAAAGTATGCTCAGTATACCTCCAACTCCCCTTTTACACAAAACCCCACAAGCGCATGCTCTTGTGGGGTTTTGTTAGTTTCATGCATCATGCTACACCGCCTACCTGGAAGTTCAACGACGTAGATGAAGTGATTTCAAACTTTGTTTTGCAATAAAGCCATGGCACCGTAGAGACCACCGTCATCTCCTAGAGTAGCATCAAAGATTAGCGGCACTTCCACAATATCACCCATCACTGCATTAGTATGTTTTACAATGTCATCAAGGAGTATTCGTGGGTCACCCACGATCATCGATCCTCCAAGCACAACAGCATCTGGTGACCAGTACAAAATAGAGTTTCGTAGACCTTGTGCGAGATACATTGCAAGCTGGTCCCATATCGCATCATCTTGCGGTATATCGTATGGCTTCATTCCCATACGTTTCTCTACTGCTCCTCCAGAGATAAGATTTTCGAGGGTTGGCTCCACTCCTTCACCTAAAATAGTGTGGTCAATATCAAGAATTTGGTGTCCTGGCTCAAAACCATGGTGATACATATCTACCATTCCACACTCAATTTTTGCACCGCCTACACCAGTACTGACCGTATGATACACCACAATATCGTGTCCCATACCTGCGCCAAATACGGCCTCACCCATCCCTACTAAAGCGGCATCATTTTCAAGATATGAAGCAGAACAAAGTTCTTTTTTAAGTTTTTCAACAAGTGGTTGATCTACCCAAGTCGATAAGTGTCCTCCCGGGTCTTTAACAATCTCTGTTTTTTCATCATTAAGCACCCCACGTATACCTCCTGCCATTCCACGTATTTTGTTATCAGTAAGTGTATGTACTGCAGCTACAAACTCTTTGATACCATCCTCAAACTTCTTGGGTGTCTTAAAGCGAATAACCTCACCAAAAGTTTTTAAATCCTCAGAAATCGCAACTCGCGTATTAGTTCCCCCAATATCAAAAAGTACGTAACTCATATTATCTTTATTGTATCAGCTTATCTTTTAAATTCGACCAAACTTCCACAAATGGAACATGGCACTCATCTTTTCTTTCAATAACTAGAGAATCTATTTCCGTGACAGACATCCACAAAAAGTCATGGACTTCATGAGAATCTATGTCTACAACAACATTATCTGGAACAACAACCTTATACGTGTCGCTGAAAAAATGTGTTGTGCGTCGTGCGTGTTCAATAAGTGTAAGTTCATACCCAGAAATACCTAATTCTTCCTTAAGTTCTCGAGCAGCGGCTTCGGCGTATGTCTCCCCTTCATCCACATGTCCAGCAGCAGAACCGTCAAATAACATTGGCTTAGAGATATGTTTACTCCTTCTCTGTATTAATATTTTTCCTGACTGATTAAATACGTATACTCTGGATGCTCGGCGAATACAACCCTTATCAATGGCCTCATGATACGACATGGCCCCAAGTGGATTATCATTTTCATCAACAACTTGGATTTTATTGTAAGTTCGTTCTTCTTCCATAGACTAGTCAACAATGGCATTAAGTTCTTGTCCGAAGATTTCTGAAGCTACTTTTATATATTCTTCAATTCCTTTTTTATAGTGCGGCGGATTTGCCTCTTGTATTTTTCCTATCACGTAGTAACTGATTGCTATCATGGCCCCATAATCTGCATTTTCTGGAAGAGGTATCTGGAGACGATTTTTTGCAAGACCATAATACTTATTTTCCAAACCGAAACTAATAAACAATTCATCACCTGAAGTAACAACTGTCTTAGCGTGTTTTACTTCTTCATCAGTAAATACCCTCCCAGTGAGCATCGGTCCAAAAAGTTCATCAAACTTTGTACGAAGCATCGCGCGCGCATGTTCATACTTTGAAGGAATCAAAATTGAAAAAGCGCTGTAATCACCGAAATTACGAAGTAGTTTCGGTGATACTTCTTCCTCAATAAACTTTGCAATTTCTCCAGGATTTTCACCAGTTTTCCCTAAAATAGTACTAAGATAGGTTGAAGTATTGTACGTGTATGGTTCTCGGTTCTTAGGAAATACATGTATGTACTCTTCAGATAAAGCTCCAGATGCAGGTGAGTTTGGTGTATTAGTCACTAAGTGTACTTCCAGTCCTTTTGCGAGCAAATCATCAACCATTGCCACTGCATGCTTGCTGCCCGATGCACTAAAGATGACCACGCCATCTACATCGGTATCCTGTTCCATTATTTGCTTGTATGAAGATTCGTCACCAAATACTGCCTGCTGTCCTGCAAATACAATCTGTGCAGTCAGAAAAGCATTTCCGCTACCAAGCACAAGTGGCTTCTTGAAATGTGAAAAATTTAATTTAGGGAGTGTGACATCATCAAAAAGTTCTAACGCCGCCAAAGCAACAATATCAAGATTAGGGATGGAAGAAAGATCAAATGTATCTAAGGTATCACGATGTTGTGTCATATATTGTAAGAATTATGTTTATACTTGTCTTACGTTTTTTCCATTCACTTCTTTCACAATGTATTTGTATGCCTCCTCTACTGAATCAACTACTTGGAATAAATCTAGGTCTTCTTTGCTAATAGTTTTAAATTCTTTCAAAAGAGTCTTCTTGAACACTTCTACGAGAGGGTCCCAGTAATCTTTTCCATAGAGCACTATAGGGATTTTCTCAATTTTTTTAGTCTGAATAAGAGTGAGCATTTCAAAAAGTTCATCGAGTGTGCCAAAACCACCAGGGAAATATATATATACTTCAGAAGCAAAAGCAAGCATCACCTTTCGAGAAAAGAAGAAATCAAAATCTAGTGACTCTGTAGTGTAGGGATTAAGTTTTTGTTCAAACGGAAGCTGGATATTAAGTCCAACTGATTGCCCTCCGACTTTAAATGCTCCTACGTTCCCCGCTTCCATAATTCCTGGGCCCCCTCCTGTAATCACTGCAAAATTTTTCTTCTTTGCAAGTTGCGCTGCCAATTCTTCAGCTTGTTTGTAATATGGATCTCCAGGCTGTGTCCGAGCACTTCCGTAAAAACTTATTGCTAATCCATGCTTCCGAAGAAGTTCAAAGCCCATAACAAACTCAGACATAATACGAAACACACGCCATGACTCCACAGCATCTCCATTCATATCTAACAAGTCAGTAACGACGCGACAATTTTCAACCTTCTTCTCCTTAGCTGTTGCAGCTGTTTTTTTACGTGGCATATAGCATTATTTTATCATGACAAGAAAAATTAAAAGTTAGTTTCACCCACTTTCTTGCATTAGAATATACGTACCGTATAAAACATTCTTACAAAATATAAAACCCTGACGCAATTGCGTCAGGGTTTTATATTTACACCCAAGGAATATCAAACTGTTGAAACTCAGGAAGGAGTTTTTTATCGTACAGAAGTCGTGCAGTGACCTCAGCATGTGACAATGCCCCAGTAAGTGCATTGTGTGGGTCTGGTTCATCTGGGATACCACAGTATCTCAGTACTGCATTCAGATCCAAGTTTGAACGTTTATGTAGTGGGTCAACTGGAGGTTTCTCACCACTTTTGATTATATGCATCCAACACAGTGAATGTGTATCAATGGTACGGTATGCGAAATTCCAATTTAGACCTGCACGTTGTGCTCCAGCTCTAAGAAAATCCCTATCGAAGGAAATATTTTGGCCTGTAAGAGTTCTATCAGAAAAAGATTTTGACCAGTCAATAAACTTTTCCACAATCTCTGCTTCAGTTTTTTTGGTGGGGTTGGTTATTTCAGCTTCTGTAAAACCATTAACCTCAAGGGCACCCTCCATTACATGCGCACCATTCCAGATCTTACACTCTTCATAAAATCGATTTTCAGGATTATCAAAATTCAGTGCACCAATGGACACTATTGAGTGCTTTTGATAATTAGTCCCAGATGCTTCTATATCGACAATTAACATATACAAACTATAACATCGTTTGGTACACTGCATTATTATGAATGTGAAGATTGAAACTTCTTGGAGAGAAATACTCAATGATGAGTTTAACAAAGAGTACTTTGCGAAACTTTGGAAAAGTGTACATGAAACGTATGATTCAGACACTACTATCTTTCCTCCTAAAGAAGTTATTTTTAATGCATTTGACTATTGTCATTTTAACGATGTGAAAGTCGTCATTCTTGGCCAAGATCCATACCATGGAACAGGTCAAGCTCATGGTCTGTCCTTCTCTGTACCAGATGGAGTCAAGGCACCACCATCTCTACAAAATATATTTAAAGAAATTAATACCACAATTAATCGTGGTATTCCTGAGTCAGGCAATCTCGAACGCTGGGCAAACCAAGGTGTCTTACTTCTTAACTCAGTACTCACGGCAGAAGAAGGAAAAGCTGGCGCACACCGGGGGCTCGGTTGGGAAACTTTTACCGACGCGGTTATACAAAAAATTTCCGATGATAAAGATCACGTCGTTTTTCTGCTTTGGGGTACATACGCACAGGAAAAGGGTAAAAACATAGACACCACAAAACATCTAATCTTGACTGCACCACACCCTTCCCCACTATCTTCATACAGAGGATTTATTGGATGTAATCATTTTAATAAAACCAATGAATATCTTAAAAAATACGGCAAGAGAGAAATAGACTGGTAAAACGCTTGCTTTTTTAAAAAAATAAGCGTATAACTCAACGCAGACAAAAGGAGTCCTTCAATAGGGGCTCTTTTTCTTTCTCCGTATACAACGTAGCAACAAAGGATCGACCAACCAAACTTTACAATTTGTAAAGTTAATTCCCCTGGTCTGGTCGATCCTTTGTATTTGGGTTGTGTATATAATTGACAAAATACAAATTTTGTTTTATGAACAGTGAAATTGTTGTATTTTCTTGACATTTACTGTAGGAGGAATATGATGGGATTATAACGTTTGGTGGGGACCAAACGCATCGATAATTTTTTGTTTATGTGTTCATACTCATTCCCACAAACTATCTTTAGCCCCAAAGCAGCCACTTTTTTGTGTGAACAAAAAAGTGGTTTTTCTAATGCCACGCCCAGTGTAAAACTGTAGAGTCTACATTAGAGTCAATATATATATACTCTGTCTGCACAACCGCCATTACCCGAACGAAACAATACGTATTGCCTGTAATGTGAACTTTACATGGGGTGTTTTAGTTCACTGGTCGAAATGTTCTTCCCTGTGACCAGATCGGGGGGTATATAAATTATTTACTTACACAATAATAAAAAAATAATTATGACACAAACAAATTCACGAATCACAGCACTTTTAGTTGCTGTAACACTACTGATTTCAGCAACATTCCTCTTTGCTGGCACAGCCTCGGCTGACTATAACCGAAATCATCATGGAGGAAACGATGATGAGACTACAGTTACAAACTCAAATCGAGCAACTGTACACAACACTGTCGAAGTAGAAGCTGAGACAGGAGAAAATGAAGCTAATGGTGGAGATGGGGACGACGGTGGAGACGGTGGGAATGCATCTGGAAGAAATGCAACCGGAGGTAATGGTGGTAACGCTGGACGAGGTGGTAATGGAGGTACCATCACTTCAGGTGCAGCACTTGCTATTGGAACTATCAACAATGACATCAATCGAAATGTAACTGACATCGAAGGATGTGGATGCGATGATGATAATGATTTCCCTTTCCCATTCCCAATGATGCGTGGTGGACACAATAATGGTGATGACGGAGATAGTACATCAGTACGCAACAGTAATTCTGCGCGAGTAACTAATAATCTCGAAGTAGAAGCTGAAACAGGAGAAAATGAAGCTAATGGTGGAGACGGTGACGAAGGTGGTGATGGCGGGGATGCTCGTAATAATCACCGAGGTCACTTCCTCAGTTGGCTCTTCTTTGGAGGAGAATCTGCTGGTGGGGACGGAGGTAATGGAAGCACTGGAGGTAATGCTGGGACAGTACGAACTGGGACAGCTACAGCCGACGGTCTTCTTACCAACGTAATCAACCGAAACGTTACTCGCATCGCACCAGGTGCGGACGATGAAGAAGACGATGTATAAGATTCTGGTCAAAAGAAGTAGGGATTACGGTCCCTCCTTCTGATAGGGTTTGAACAGATTGTCCAAACCCTATAGAGGGTTATGAAATGTATTACAAAACAATTAGCGCTGTTTTCTTTGATGCTACTACTTGCAGGTATGCCTGTTTTTCAAGTATCTGCCGAGCAAACAGTTATCTCAAACTCGATTTCAGTACAAGCTAGCGATGGTACAGCAAAAACTAGCATCAAAACTGTGGTCGATGGCGAGGTTATTGAAGACAGTACACATACATCAGACGATGGAAACATCACAGTAAACAGCTCATACACACAAGGTACCAATTCAACCAATATAGAGACAGGTACATCCAACATACAGTCTGTAGAATCATTACGTGCGCAACTTGCACAGTTACTAGCATTATTACAATATTATGTATCACTACTTGAATCATAAAATGCAATATCTACCTAGAGTAATGCACATATTACTGGTGTGTTCTTTTGTATTTGCTTCCTTGACTATCGCGAATGTCCACGCTCAAGAAGTAGAAGTACCCGAAACTGAGAATGCTGCAGAGGTTATCGAGGTGTCTACATCTCAGGCATCTGAAGATGAGGTGGAAGAAGCAATAGAGACCACTACCCTTCCTGAAGAGACAATTATAAATACCGGAGATGCAGAGACTGCACTGGATGTTGAAAACATAGCAAATACAAATATCATTGATACTTCCCTTTTGGATTCTGGAGAATTAGAGCAGGAGATTATAGAAGAGACCCCTACGGTATCAACAACGACTGCTACAGGCACTATTGAAACAGGGGCAACCTCTACAGTACCGGAGGAAACTACCCCAGCTGACAACCTTGTAGATGAAGAGTTGCTCATAGTAACAAACGACAATATTGCAACAACTACTACGCTAGCAACGACCACCGCAGCGACAGGTAATAATATCGCAGGCGGAACTGATACGGCCATTACCACAGGTGATGCGGTTGCATATGCAAACGTGCTCAATGTAGTCAATACAAACATTATAGATTCCGACGGCCTAGTTACTTTTATTAATGACGTCCTAGGGTACGAAGATTTTGATTTGCGTGACACATTTGAGGACATATATACTCCACCTGACACCGCAAACTCAACACCCAGCTGCTCACTGAGTGTCTGTGGTAATGGTGACGTAAATCTAGTGGCAAGCAGTAGCAACAGTGCATATATCGAAAATGACATTACTGTTATTGCTAACTCAGGAAGCAATCAGACGAAGGGGCTGAACAGTAGTATTACCACAGGCAATGCCTACGCGACAGCAAATGTTGTAAACGTAGCAAATACAAATATTACCGATTCAAATTACTTGCTACTGGTTTTCAATAATTTTGATGATTATGATGGTAATCTCGTTCTACCAAGCAGCAGTTTCTTTGAGAACCAATTTCAAACTGGCACCAACTACAACAACACATCAATATCCAACAATAATGCAGCAGATATCTCAAATGGCATCAATGTCGGGGCAAACACTGGTGGTAACACCGCACACGGTGATACTACTCTGGTGATGACAGGTGATGCCGCTGCAACAGCACATGTAGACAACACCGTAAATACGAATTTGTTTGGTAGTGAATCATTCTCTATGCTCATTCGTGTAAGTGGAGAATGGGATGGTGAAATTTTTGGACTGCCAGAGGGCATGTCATGGACGCATACTGCTGAAGGTATTCGTCTGTTTAATACACCAGGTGGAACTAGCTCAACCGGAGTATTTAATGACGCAGAGGTAAGCAACACCAACACGGCAACCATCAACAACAATGTACAAGTGTATGCGCTAACCGGTGACAATGAAGCAACCGGTAATAATGCATCCATACAAACTGGCGATGCCCATGCGCAAGCAAACGTACTTACACTTGCTAATACAAATATAGTCGGTCAAAACTGGGCAAACCTGATTTTCAATATCTATGGTAACTGGAATGGCAACCTTAGTTTTGGAGTGCCAGACCTGTGGATTGGTGCCAAAGCAACGTCAGACGACTCACCTATGATGCCAGGTTCTACAGTTACCTATACATTTACTATTGTTAATAACGGCGACACTGACGCTCCATCAGTACAACTTACCAACACGTTCAACCCGAACCTGCTCACATTTAACACTCCCGAGAGAACTGAACGTGCTGGTGAAGAAGTACGTGCCTTATGGGAATTAGGAACAATCCCCGCAGGTCAGACACGGGAAATTTCACTTGACGCGACTGTGAGTAAAAATCTCGAGGAAAATACCCTTTCAGAGGTACCACTTTTTGCTTTAGTTGAAAGTACCACTCCAGATGCTAACCTTGACGATAATAATGAATACATTTCCATCACCACTGGAATCACCTCCACTCGTACTGGCGGCAACAATCGAGCTCCAACTTTCTCTGCACACTTTGACATAGAAAAAACGGCCAACCGGGATTTTGCTAGTCCAGGTGACACTGTCGATTATTCTGTTTCTTTTTACAATAGAGGAGGTAAACTCTATGATTCGATGCTTATTGATATCCTTACAGATCAACAAGGAAACATTATCAGCGAACAATCATGGCCTTTGGGAATCATTGGGACCTGGGAAACAATCAATATCGATTATTCTGTAGTTTTTGATTCTGAAACTGCAACAGGTACCTACACTAACACTGCTCAGCTGATTGGGCTCCACAAGAGTTTAAGAAAAAAATATCAAACACTCTATGAATCTCCTTTTGCAGAACATAATCTACAAATACAAGATACACAAGCGGGGCAAGTGCTGGGAATCTCCTTATCGTGCGATCAGTATATCCATAGTTTTATGCGCTACGGCACAGTTAATTCTCATTCTGAGGTTATGCGTCTGCAATCATTCCTTAACACGTTTGAATCAGCAAATATTGACGTTACAGGGGTGTTTGATACAGCAACAGAAGCAGCGGTTAGAGATTTTCAGCAAAAATACGCAGACGAAATCCTCGCACCTTGGGGAATCTCTCATAATTCTGGATTTGTGTACCTCACAACAAGGAAAAAGATAAACGAACTGTATTGCAATAACTCAAAGGCATTCCCAATGACCCAGAAACAACAGTCGGAAATTGCTGTTTATCGAACTCAACGCACCACACCAAAACAAACTCCAGCAACGAATCCTACTAATGAAAATATTTCGTTGGATCATTTTAAAGAAAGTACGCGTGAAGACAAATCACAACGATTATCTTCAGAAGTAAAAACTACTGAAAACGAGGTCACAGTGACTACCACGGATCAGAGATCAGTACTAAACACATTACGAACACGAATTGGCCGATTTCTTATCTGGTAGTTACTAAAAAGAACAATTAGCTGCAGGAGTATACCCCGAAGCCCTGGCCTCATCCTCAGAGATGAAATAAATTTTATTTTCTTCACTCATTTGCTTTGCACCCGGACAGGTCAGCAGGTGGTACTTTGTACCCTTTCTAGAAGCTACCAATTGGCTGTTTTCTGCGCTTAGAAGCTTTTTTGTGAGCATATTTGATTCTGATACATCAGCCGCAGCAGGCTGTTCTATAAGCACAGCCTGCTGCGATGATGTAGAAAGGTCCCCCTCCATAGACAGCCTTCCTAATTCAAAAGAAAGAATACTTACCACAATAATCAGTAGCGTGTAAAAATATACATCATCACGCAATACTCGCTTGATATTGTGGTACATATCTTGTATACTTGCCGACATTATTAATCGATTATACCTTATATTGTATGTCAACTAAGAAAGCCGGCGGAACAGCCAAGAACCTGCGTGATTCGCAACCAAAATATCTCGGCATCAAGAGCGCTGATGGACAGTCTGTAAAGATTGGACAAATCATCGTTCGACAACGAGGTACTAAGATCGAAGCAGGTAAAAACGTAAATGTAGGAAAAGACCACACCCTTTATGCTGTAGCAGAAGGAAAAGTAGCTTTCCGTAATATGCGTAAAATACGATTCAATGGCCATAAACTGACCAAAAAAATCGTGGACGTAGTACCTGCGTAAACTACTCCAACAATAAAAACCTCTGGGCATGCCCGGAGGTTTTTATTGTTGTTTCTGCTCCACACACAGCCCTTGACTGTGTGGACACACAAGTAATCAATCCTTATGTGTCATGGAGTATGTAACCGTAGGCTATCCTTCCGCTGGGATGGTCAAAGATTCAATCACTACTGGCTCAAGTGGTAAATCTCCAGGACCTGTTTCTACGGATGAAATAGCGTCAATAACGTCCATACCAGCGACAATTCGTCCAAACACAGGGTGCTTAGAACTCAGAGGTTGCTGATTGAAATCAAGATTGATGTTGTCTGCCGTATTAATAAAGAATTGACTTCCTCCTGAATTAGGTTGGCCGGTGTTTGCCATAGAAATGGTTCCTCGTACGTTAGTAAGAAGTTCTCCTTCTA
>Ga0316189_10001294_pt1 | contig 24909 bp, 17 predicted proteins | sample LowCovwburrow_MG_FD_204930 | JGI IMG/M metagenome (GOLD analysis project Ga0316189, IMG submission 204930) | Coastal sediment microbial communities from Maine, United States - Lowes Cove worm burrow | ecosystem: Environmental > Aquatic > Marine > Coastal > Sediment | place: USA: Maine... | reverse complement strand
CGAAAGGGAACCAGATCAAATTGGGGGTTATCGGGAAGGGAGACCACGTTGAAACGGGTACAGGAAACGGAGCCGGAAATCAGACCCATCGTACATCCTCTCTGATAAAAACATCTCACTGAGTATAACACGGGTCGATTAAAAGTGCGAAACCGGGTTGATAAGGAGGTGAAATTCGATGTGGAAGGGAGTTTTCATCATCGGCTCCGGGATCTTCAGCCGAGTAGGGTCAGGTGCGGCAAGGCGAAATGAACACGGATGGTGTCCGTGACCAGCTTTTGGAAGAATTCCGGATCCTCTTCTTCGGTGAGGAGCTCGGAGACGTCTTCGCGAATCTCAGCCATTTCGTCCTCGCTCAAACGCATTCGGAACCAGTCAATGAGGCGTGCTTCAAGTATTTTGAGCTCGTCGTCAACGGTCTCATAGGTAATCACGCCAGACAGGTCACGTCCTTCCAACTGGGCAATCAGCTCTGCAATCAGGTCGGTCGCGGCGGGGTGCTCTTTGGACAAGCGCTTCAGTTTGCGCACCAGACCTTTCATTTTGGAGGTCAGCAGGTCGCCTTCTTCACCTTCTCCCTCGTGGATGGTCACATATTCACGCATGCACTTCTCAACCGTGCCGTTCACATGGGTGAGCAGATAGCTACGCTTCCCTTTGGCTTTTTTCTTCTTCTCAATAAACAGGTCGATGGCCCGGAAGACCACGGCGAGTGGAACCCCCGCCTTGTACCAGGCCTCGATACCTTCAAACTCCAACGGAGACACAATGATCTGGTTGGAACGGGCCAGCGACCATTGCAGTTCTACTTTTTTATAGTACTGTCCATAAGCTGGCACGGGTCCGTAATCGTCGGTCACCGTACTTTGGCTCCGAGGGGAATGCCTTCCGCGACCGCGATCGGGACCGGTACAGCGCCCTCACCTTCGGGAGACGCAGCCAGGATCATACCCTGAGATTCCAAGCCCATCAACTTGGCCGGTTTCAGGTTGGCAACCACAACGACGCGACGACCCACCATCTCTTCGGGCAGTAGGAACGGGGCCATACCGGCCAGAATCTGGCGGGTTTCGCTGCCCAGGTCTACTTCCATCTTCAGCAGGTTTCGGGACTTGGGTACCTTCTCGCAGGTGAGAACCTTGCCAACCCGTAACTCGGTCTTCATGAAATCTTGGATCGTTATCAGGTTCTCTTCCGGATTCGTTTCTTCTGTTTTGGTTTCTTCAGCCATGTGGCAGCCTCCTCAATTCATGCGATCGCCATTGTACCCCATGTTGGGGCAGGACCCATCTCAATTCTTCTTTCCCCAGCAGCTTTAATGATCGACTTTCCCGCGACGCAATTCTCTGTTATGATCGCGACAATCGACCCGTGAAGAAAGATGCCTGCAACGAGGCGAAGCCGACACGGGCGTGGTTGAATAAGGTCACATACACAGAGAGGTGCTTTTGTGGTAGATATTATTGCTTGGAAAGGGGATCATTTGAATCTGATTGATCAACGTTATCTTCCCTTCAAGACAGAGTATTTTCCTTGTTGGAACGCTGATGACGCGGCATTTGCCATCCGCAACATGGTCGTGCGCGGGGCGCCGGCAATCGGCGTTACCGCAGCATACGGATTGGCGCTTTCCATTCGAAAAGATCCATCTTCATTCGAAGCAGCGTGTGAAACCCTTGCCGCCGCCAGACCGACAGCTATCAATCTGTTTGACGCCATCGATTACATGAAAAAGGAACTCGGGGACCTGTCTCAATGTGAAAATCCCGCCAAACGTGCTGAAGAACTGGCCATCGCCTATTTTCAGGATGACCTGGAGAAGAACAAGGCAATTGGCAGGCACGGAGCTTCTATCCTACCCGGTGAAAGGTCCATTCTCACCCATTGCAATACCGGTTCATTGGCGACCTCCGGCTGGGGAACTGCGCTTGGGGTGATCCGCCAGGTCAATGCCGAAAAGCGCTTGAAGCAGTGCTATGCGGACGAAACCCGACCGTTCCTCCAAGGCGCCCGTCTCACCGTTTGGGAATGCCGTCGCGACAATATTCCTGTCAAATTGGTGACAGACGGCATGGGCGGCTACCTCATGACGGAAGGTCTTGTAGATGCCGTCATCGTGGGCTCGGATCGGATTGCCGCCAATGGCGATGTGGCCAACAAAATTGGTACCTTTATGCTGGCCATGGCCGCAAAATATCACAATATCCCCTTTCTCGTTGCTGCGCCGACCACCACGATAGCGCTGGGAACGCCGACTGGCAAACAGATTCCCATTGAGCAGCGTCCCCACGATGAGGTCAGTCATGTGCGCGGTCAGTGGATTACGGAAGAAGGGACCGAAGTTTTTAATCCGGCTTTTGATGTGACGCCATCGGAACTGGTTTCCGCGATCATCACCGAAGAAGGCGTGTTTCGGTACCCCTACGATTTCACCAAATCATGAAATGGCCCGGTGATCCCATTCAGGCCAGACTGATCAAACGCTATAAGCGGTTCCTTGCCGATTTCACACTCGAAGGAGGAGAAACGGTCACAGCGCATTGTGCCAATACGGGCAGCATGAAAACCTGCCTTATGGATGATGCTCCCAGCATTCTCACCTATCACGATAACCCCAAACGCAAACTTAAATACTCCTGGCAGGCCTTGGAAATGCCCGATGGTTGGGTGGGCATCAACACGGCCATGGCCAATGGGCTGGTAGTCGAAGCGATCAGCAATGGTACGGTCACAGAGCTCGCCGGTTACGCGACCCTGAAAACAGAACGAAAGTACGGGACTTCTTCCCGAATCGATATTCTACTGAGTGATAGCAACCGGCCGGATTGTTATGTAGAAGTCAAGAATGCAACACTGCTCTTGGAAGAGGGGGTCGTGGCTTTTCCAGATGCGGTAACAACACGCGGCACCAAACACTTGCGCGAGTTGATGGAGATGGTTGTGGAAGGCCATCGCGCCGTCTTGTTCTTCTGTGTTCAGCGCGCCTCGGCGTCTCGCGTGGTACCGGCAGACGCATTCGATCCAGAATATGGACGGACCCTGCGCGAGGCGGTATTGGCCGGTGTGGAAGTCATGGCTTATCAGGCCGACTTCAAGGAAAAGGGCGTCGATTTGGTAAGGTCGTTACCGGTAGACCTGGGGGAAGGCGCTACATAAGGACCTGCCCTTGTGTTGCCGAGCCATCAGTACGTCTTGCAGCTTGCAGCTCTCGCCGTTACAATCGTAGAAAAGCTTCGAGCAGATCAAGGGGGAAGGGATGGAAGGCGACCTTAAAATGTTTATTTTGGATCGAAGGGAGCTACTGACCAGACAACAGCAGAAGTTGGCGACATTCGTGCTGGAGAATATGAGGGAAATTCCCTTTTTGGCCGTGCCCGTACTTGCCAGGAGGGCCGAAGTATCCGAGGCCACCGTTGTGCGCTTCTCGCAACGCTTGGGCTACGATGGGTTCATCGGTCTCAAGAACGCTTTTGTCGAACACCTCCACGACCGCAAGCAGAACTTTGACCCACCTCCTACCGGTGAATCAACCCTGGAGATGGTGGTGGGCCAGGAAATAGCCAATGTGCATAAGTGTTTGGAGGGCAACGATCTGGCTACCTTCGACGCGGCGGCGACCCTAATCGCCGGCTCGGAGATGGTCTTCTGCTTCGGTGCTGGTGCGTCTTCCATTGTCGCCGACTATTGCGCCTACCTGTTCAACCAGGTCGGTATGCGGGCCGCGCCCATTTCACCCCGCTATAGCACCCCCCTCGAACTGCTGGTAACCCTGAAAAAAGGCGATCATTTGTGCTGTTTCTCCTTCCCTCCTTATTCTGAGGTGACCATCTCACTCTTGAAGGCAGCCAACTCGCGTAACATTACCTCCACCGCATTTTGCGATCGCATCTCGGCGCCCATATCCAAATGGGGCGATCACGCCCTGGTGGCACCTAGTGAGGGCTGCATGTTCACCAATTCCTATACGGCGCTGATGGCTCTGGTGAATGCTCTTGCCACCGAAGTTGGCAAAAAGAACGGCATCCGTATCCTGGAAGCCGTGGACCAAATCAACGAATCCCTCAACGACTCAGATACGGTGAATGAATAAGGTTTCGCGTCGTGTTCCGTTCGCGCAGTGCAAGCCACCAAACCGGTGAAGACCGAGGGTGGATCCGCCGTGCACGGGATTCCATTATCAGAACAGAAATTTCAATTCCCTGTCCGCTGAATTGAGACTTGCAACTTGATGCCTAAACCGGATATCTTACAGTATCAATGATCGCAAGAGGAGGCCTGGGCCATGATAAAAAAGTTGTGGTTTGCACAGATGCTGATGATTTCTGTGTTTGCACCCGCCCAGAAATTGGATATGACCCGTTTTAAGGGCATGAGCGCCCGTTCTATCGGACCGGCGGGAATGAGTGGTCGTGTCACGGCCATCGACGTGGTCTTGTCCGACCCGACGATCATTTATGCGGGAACCGCTTCCGGCGGTCTCTGGAAATCAACCAGCGCAGGCATACACTGGGAACCCATTTTTGACGACCAGCCTGTGGCTTCGATTGGTGCAGTGGCCATCAATCAAACCGTCCCGGACGTGATTTGGGTCGGCACCGGGGAAGGCAATCCCCGCAACAGTCAAAACAGCGGGAATGGAATCTATAAGAGCCTGGACGGCGGTCGTTCCTGGAAACATCTGGGTCTGGAGATGAGCCGCAATATTCACCGCATTCTGCTGCACCCTCGGAATCCAGATATCGCCTATGCCGCCGTGATCGGCACTGCCTGGGCCGATACGAAGGAACGGGGTGTCTACAAAACAAGTGACGGGGGCGCCAGCTGGGAAAAAATTCTCTATTTGAACCAACGCACCGGTATCGGCGAATTGGTCATGGACCCAATCAACCCGGACAAACTGATTGCGGCCACCTGGGAATATCGGCGTTGGCCCTGGTTCTTCAAGTCGGGGGGCCCAGGCTCCGGATTACATGTCACCTATGACGGAGGCCAGACCTGGACGCAACGCGGTCCAGAGGACGGCCTTCCCAAGGGTGAGTTGGGCCGTATCGGCATTGCCATCGCCCGTTCCCGGCCCAATGTGATTTATGCCTTGGTGGAATCGAAGAAGAACGCGCTCTACCGTTCCGATGACGGCGGCTACAAATGGAAGAAGGTCGCCGACAAGAACATTGGCAATCGGCCCTTTTATTATGGAGAGATCTACGTGGACCCCATCAATGAGAATCGGGTCTACAACATTTATTCGCGGGTCAGCGTCAGCAACGACGGCGGCAAGACCTTCGAGCAGTTGGCGCCTTTCAACATCCACCCGGACCACCATGCCTTTTGGATCCATCCCACGGACCCCAATTTTCTGATCGACGGCAACGACGGCGGCATAGCCTTGTCCAGGGATAGGGGAGAGAACTGGCGTTTTGTCGAGAACCTGCCCTTGGCTCAGTTCTATCACATCAACGTGGATATGGAGATCCCCTACAACGTCTACGGCGGCATGCAGGACAATGGCTCCTGGCGTGGCCCAAGCAGGGTTTGGCGGCGAGGCGGAATCCGCAACAGCTACTGGGAGGAATTGGCCTTTGGTGATGGCTTCGACGTGGTGCCGGATCGTTCCGAGCCACAACGTTATGGTTACGCCATGTCTCAGGGTGGGAACCTGCGTCGCTACGATTTGAAGACCGGCGGCAACAAGCTGATCAAGCCGATTCACCCTGATGGCGTGTTCCTGCGCTTTAATTGGAATGCGGGAATTGCCGCAGACCCCTTTCAAGACAAGACCCTATACTACGGAAGCCAGTTCTTGCACAAGAGTACTGATCGCGGAAATTCCTGGCAGATTATTTCGCCGGACCTGACCACCAACGACCCGGAAAAACAGAAACAATTGGAAAGTGGCGGCTTGACCTACGACACCACTCAGGCAGAGAACTACACCACCATTCTGGCAATTGAGCCTGGCCCCATGGAAGAGGGTCTGATTTGGGTGGGCACCGATGACGGCAATCTTCAGTTAACCCGAGACGGTGGTGCGAATTGGGAAAAAATCGATGTTGAAGGCCTGCCGGACGGTAGCTGGATTTGCCAGATTCGGGCTTCCAGCTATAACGCCGGTGAAGCATTTGTGATCGCCGACAACCACCGCACCAATGACTGGGCTCCGTATGTCTTCCATACGGACAATTATGGCGCTACCTGGAAAAGCCTGGTCAGTGCGGACCAGGTGCCGGCCTTTGTTTACGCTCTGGCCCAGGATCCGGTGGCGCCCAATCTCCTGTTCCTGGGCACGGAAGTCGGCTTGTACCTGAGTATCGATACGGGCAAGACCTGGACCAAATGGACTCATGGGTTCCCAACCGTTCCAACCATGGACCTGGTGATCCATCCTCGGGCACATGACCTGGTTATTGGCACTTTTGGACGATCCGCCTATGTGCTGGACGATATTCGACCATTGCGTACCCTGGCCCAAAAAGGCCTCGACATTTTGGATGCGCCCTTGCAGATTTTTCCCGTTCCCGATACCTATCAAGCCACCTATCGTCAAGCCTCGGGAACCCGATTCGCGGGAGAAGCCGAGCACCAAGGCCAAAACCGGGAGCGGGGCGCCCAAATCACCTACGTGTACAACCCGCCCAAGGAAGACGTTGAAAAGAATAAAGAGGAAAAGGACAAGGGAAAAATTAAGGTAGAGATCCTAGAGGGTGATACCGTGATCAGGACCACCACTTTCAAGGCCAAACCTGGCGTCAACCGTTCAAGCCTTCCCTTGATTCGCCGCGGGGTTCGACGTGTATCGCAACCCAAACCCAAGAAACCCGACGCGCCCGAGCCGGGAGGAATGCAACTACTTCCCGGTAGCTACCAGGTTCGCTTGAGCAAAGGTGAAGATTCCGTTACGGCGCCTTTTGTGGTGCACCCCGACCCCAGGATAGAGGTTAGTACGCAGGACCGCCAGGAGTGGCAGCGGCTGCAGGAAAAAGCTTTGGATCTACAGCAGCGACTGCTTGCACAAACAGACCGTTTGCGCGACGCGCGAGCCACGCTCAAGCGCATCACAGGTCGCCTTAGCAAACGCAAAGATGACGAGGCCAAAAAGATTAAGGAAGATGCAAAAAAAATAAAAAAACGCATCGATCAATTAATCGAAACCGTGAATCAGAAAGAGGCTCAGGGCATCCTGCGTGACCCATCCAAACTCGGTCGGGTTGTTGGCCAACCCAGAGGTTACCTGCGTTCTTTGGGAACGCCTGGAGCAACCGACAAATTGGTCGTAACCCAGGCAGAAGATGCGCTCAAGCCGTTTGAAGATCTGGTTGAGGCCTTCTTTAAGAACGACTGGCAAGGTTTCCGCGATCAAGTGGAGAAAGCTAACCTGTCCCTATTCGACTAGCTTGGCAGCCCTCCAGGGGTCACCCAGACAGGCTACTCGGGAAAAACCATGGTGTGAATTTGATCCAAGCTCTTTCATAGAAATAACTTCACATTTTCAAGCCGGAATTCTACAATAATGCCAATCAGAAGGTTTCAGAGCTAAGGGGGAAATAATGTCTCAATGGTCAGACGATGATGCTGCGGCTTACTGCAAACGTTATGGGGATGAGGACCTAGCGCTCCGGGTCTACACGAGTCGCCTGCTTGGAAGAGACAGCTCACTGGTCCTCCACGGCGGCGGCAACACGTCGGTAAAAACCACGGCCACCGATGAACTGGGCAGGGAAATTGAGGTTCTCTGTGTTAAGGGCAGCGGCTGGGACATGGCTGAAATCGAGCCTGTGGGTCTACCTGCGGTTTGCCTGGCTCCTCTGCGCGAGTTGCGGGTGCTCGACGAACTGGCAGATGAAGCCATGGTGAATGCGGTCCGCCGCAACCTGATGGATGTTACTTCGCCGACCCCCTCTGTTGAAACCTTGCTGCATGCGTTTCTACCCCACAAGTTTATCGATCACACCCATGCAGATGCCGTATTGGTACTCGCCAATCAACCCGATGCCGCTGATTTGTGCCAGTCTCTTTACGGGGATCGTATGGGCATTGTGCCCTATATCATGCCGGGCTTTCAGCTGGCGAAAAAGGCGGTCGAAGTCTACGAATCCAACCCTGATGTGGAGGGCTTGATCCTCATCAATCACGGTATCTTCACCTTCGGGCCAAGTGCCGAAGTGGCCTATCGCCGCATGCTTGAAATGGTGACCATGGCCCAGGAATTCATCGCTTCTCGAATGGAGAAATCACCAATTTTCAAGGAACCCACCCACACGGGCATTGACACCGCTCACGGCATGACGCTTGCCGTTTTGCGCGGCTGCCTTTCTTCCTCTGAGCAGGGTTCGGGTAGTGTGGTCCTGGTGGGAAGAGTTTCGCCACAGATCACGGAATTCCTTGAACGACCTGATCTGGAACAGCTGGCCACGCGTGGACCAATTACGCCGGACCATGTGATCCGCACCAAGCAGAAGCCGCTGGTCCTCCCCCAAGTGGAGGATCCCGAGACGTTCAAAACCGACCTGGCCGGTCGACTCGATACCTATATTCAAGATTATCAGGCCTATTTTGACACCCAATCGAAGGCCAAAGGTGCGGACAAAACGGCGCTCAGCCCTCTACCTGTGGTTTTTCTCATGCCTGGCGTGGGCCTGATTACAGCGGGCCGAACGACCAAGGCGGCCAATATTGCCGCAGACCTTTACGAACACACCATCGATACGGTGCTCAAAGCAGAGCAAGTGGGCCGTTACCAGCCCTTGCCAGACGATCATATTTTCGATATGGAATATTGGTCTCTGGAGCAGGCCAAGCTGGGCAAGAAAAGACCCCGGCCCATGGAAGGTCTCGTTGCTCTGGTTACCGGCGCGACCGGCGGCATTGGTCATGCTATTTCCGTTGAATTCGCTGCCGCCGGCAGCAATGTGATTATTACCGACTTGGACCAAGGCCGTCTGCAGGAAATGGCCCAGGCCCTTGCCTCTGAACACGGCACAGCCGTCGTGCCCCTGGTCTGCGATATGACGCAGGAAGCCGATGTGGCCACCATGATCGATCGTGCTGCCACCGCATTCGGCGGAGTGGATGTGGTGATTTCCAATGCGGGACGCGCACCCGTCGGCCCGATTGCCGAGGTAACCCGAGAGCTTACCGCCAGTCTTGAGATTAATCTCATGGCACATCAGTTCCTTGCCTCGGCCACAACCACTTTGATGCGATACCAAGGCATGGGCGGCTGTCTGCTGTTTAATGCCTCAAAAAGCGCCTTTAATCCGGGACCGGGCTTTGGCGCCTACAGCATTCCCAAAGCGGCTCTGATTGCCCTGATGAAACAGTACGCCATCGAACTCGCCGACGACGGCATTCGCGCCATGGCGGTGAATGCGGACCGCGTGCGCACGCCCCTGCTTGATATGGATGCCGTTGCGAAAAGAGCTCGGGCGCGTGGCCTCGAATTGGACGCCTATTTTCGGGCCAACCTCCTCGGTCAGGAAGTTCGCCCCCAAGATGTGGCACGTGCCTTCTACCACCTCTACCTTTCGGAGCGAAGCACGGGGACGCTACTCACTGTAGACGGTGGTAACATTGCCGCATCTCCCCGCTGACGCGCTTATGCCGGTTTGCTTCTCGTTCGTTATCTAGACTGACAGTGTAAAAACACGCGAATTCGTACCTTTCATGACAAATGAATTTGGAAATGTGTCGATAGACCAAAAAGCATCGGTGATGGAACCTCATGTCTTTCTGTTTTGAAAAGGAAGCCAACGTGTCGATTGCAACCAAAGAAACCCAGTTTGTTACGGCCATCTGCCTGCTGATTGGCTCCCTGTGTTTACCGCTTTCCGGCGCCTCAATGAGCTACCGCATTACGCGTCTGACCAGCGAACAGGCCTTGTCTGAAAGCCACGTTTTTTGCATTTTGCAAGACCGCGCCGGCTTCATGTGGTTTGGTACCCGCGATGGTCTCAATCGGTACGATGGTTACGAGATGAAGGTTTTCCGCAACGATCCGGCAGATGCCACTTCTCTCTCAGACAATTATATTCGTGTCCTGTGGGAAGACGTCGACGGCATGCTGTGGATAGGGACACGGGGCGGACTCAACCAGTTCGATCCGGTTCTACAAACATTTCGACGCTTTCGCAATGATCCGCAAAATCCGAATTCTCTTAGCCACGACACGGTTGAATCGATCATCGCGGATAGGGGCGCTCGCGGCGGTTTATGGATCGGCACCAGCGGCGGTGGGCTCAATCATTTGGATCCACAGACCGGAAAGTTCGTACGCTACCGCTATGATCCACTGGATCCAAACAGTTTTGGCAACGACTCTGTTCTGTGTTTGACCATGGACGGAGATGGCACCTTGTGGGCGGGGACCCAAGGCGGTCTCATTCGAATGGCGCCTGACATGCCTGGCCACTTCACCCGCTTCACCCACGAATCTGCGGGCCTTTCTCACAACCGCGTTGGGGGTTTGTATTGCGATAAGCAAGGGACTCTGTGGGTCGGTTCGAACGGGGGCCTGGATCGTTTGGCTGAAGATGGCAGCTTCGTTCACATTTTTTCCCCATCAGAAAACAGACAGGTGACCCGTATCCATGCCGGTCCCGCACAGGGCATGTGGCTCGGCACGAATCGTGGCATTGTTCAATTTTCTCCCGAAAAAGGGGTGATCGGCAACTTGCTGAGTGAGCGTTTTATTTCCGCTATCTTCGCCGACCGAGGGGGCAGCCTATGGGTGGGGCACTATGGTAGCGGCATCAGTCAAATGACTCCGACGCCTTTCACCGCAAACCCTTTACCCGATGAAGAAGTGAATTGCCTGTTACGCGATCGTCATGGGGATTTGTGGATCGGGAAGCGCGGGAAAGGCATCGAACGCCGTGTTTCGCAAGGTGTAGACACGTATTATCCCGTGAATGGGGGCGACGCCTTGAGGAAAGGCACCGTCAAGGCCATGTTGGAAGACAGCCAGGGCAACCTATGGGCGGGTACCGAAAAGCTTGGGCTCGTGCGCTTAGACCGGCAGGCGGGGCGCTTCATCCCGGTGAGCACAGGCGCAGGGGAGTCCCCGAAAAGGAGTGCGCGCGATCTCTTGGAAGACGGGCTGGGCTTTCTATGGATCGCGACCAATAACGGCCTCTACCGAATGAACCTGGCGAAACCAGGTGTTTTTGAGGTGTATCGCCCCGACGGTGCACGGGCGCGAAGTTTGAGCGATGGGAACATAGCCTGCTTGCACGGTGATCGGAAGGGCGGGACTCTTTGGGTCGGTACATGGAACGGGGGACTCAACCGGGTGGACCTGAACACGCCAGGGGAATTTTCCACTTATCGGCACCTTGTGAACGATCCTACAAGCCTGAGCGCCGATGCCGTGCTCAGTATTTACGAGGATGAACAGAACATTCTTTGGGTCGGCACATCGGGTGGGTTTAACCGGTTTGATCCGACCACAGGAAACAGTCGTTCATTTTTCATACAAGACGGGCTACCCAGCAATACCATCTACTGCATTTTGCCGGATGACGAGGGCCAGCTGTGGTTGAGCACCACCAGGGGCTTGTCTCGCTTCGATCCAATTCGCGAAGTATTTCGCAATTACGATCGCTTCGATGGCCTGCCGGTCAATGATTTCCGCGAAGGCTGTGGCTTTCTCGACCGGGACCAAACCATGTACTTCGGTGGGGCCGGTGGGTTTGTGAGTTTTAGCTCCCGTGATATTGTGCTGAATGCAAAACCCCCGCAGATCGCGATCACCGAGCTTTTTTTGGACAACCAGGCAGTTCGTCTCAAGCAGGAAGACCCCTTGTCACCCCTTGATCAGGCTATCGAGGCAACAACACGACTGGAGCTGTCTTATTTGAACAGGTCCCTTGAACTCCACTTTGCTTCGCTTCATTATGCCTCTCCTGAAAAGAACCGCTATTCCCATCGATTGGAAGGGTACGAGGATGGATGGATCGAGACGGGGGCCAACAATCGCCGGGTGACCTATATGAACCTTAGGCCTAAAACCTATCGCTTCCACGTGAAGGGCAGTACCAAAGACGGTATTTGGGGTGAGGCTCGGACTTTGGTTCTGGTGGTGCCCCCGCCTCCCTGGCGAACCTGGTGGGCCTATTCGCTTTACGGATTGAGTTTTCTTTCCATAATCATCTGGTATGTTGTCCAGCAGAACCACAAGCTCGCCCTGCAAAGAGCGGCCTATGAAAAAGAACAATTGCTGGTGGAGCGCCTGCGAGAAACCGACCGGCTGAAAGATGATTTTATGGCAAATACCTCGCACGAGCTGCGCACCCCACTGCACGGAATGATCGGGCTTGCCGAGTCGTTAATGGAAGATCCGGATCAGAGCCTGTCGTCCGCTTCTCAACAAGATCTGGCCATGATAGTTTCATCGGGTAAACGCCTGGGATATATGGTTAATGACCTGCTTGATTTTGCAAAGATCAAGCGAGGCAAGTTGAAGCTTTATCGCCACCCGGTTGATCTCTATGCCCTAACCAATGTGGTGCTGAACCTGCTCGATCCCTTGTCGCGTTCCCAGGGTATTCATATGGAGAATGCGGTCCCCGGCAATTTGGGCCTGGTGTTGGCCGACGAGGATCGCCTGCAACAAATTCTCTATAACCTGGTAGGGAACGCGGTGAAATTCACCAAGAATGGTTCCGTGAAGGTGACGGCTTCAAAAACGGGGAAAGAAGTTGTGATCAGAGTCATCGATACGGGCATTGGCATCGCCAAGAGCGATTTGGATCGCATTTTTATTTCTTTTGAACAGGCTGATGGCAGCACGACACGTACACGTGGTGGAACCGGCTTGGGTCTGGCTCTGTGCAAACAACTGGTGGAATTACACGGTGGCAGTATTGACGTGTCCTCGCAACCCGGTCTAGGTTCCCAATTCAGCTTCGTCCTTCCACGACAAGAGGATTCAGACGCAACGGTAACGGAACAGGAGGCAGTGTCTGTTGCGGCTGAATCGGAGGCTCAGGTCAGGCGTCGAGAGACCGAGCCGGTGAGGCAAGAAAGCGCGGAGCCGGAAACCGATAGAGTGGTTGCGCTAAGGTCTTTCGGAGCAGACAGACCCTTTCGCATTCTCGTAGTCGATGATGATCCGGTGAATCGGCGAGTTTTGATCAATCATCTCAGTCATATGGGTCACCAGGTGGGGGAAGCCTCAGAGGGAGAAACCGCTCTGACCTTGATTGAGGCGCGAACCTACGACCTGGTGCTTCTGGATATCATGATGCCCAAGCTTTCGGGCTACGAGGTCTGCAAAAGAATCCGCAGCAGCCTTTCCACACACCAGTTACCGATTATTTTTCTGACGGCCCGTGGACGGACGGAAGACCTGATTACCGGGTTTGCCGTCGGTGGCAATGACTATTTAATCAAGCCTTTTTCCAAAGAGGAACTAACTGCACGGCTCGGTCTTCATTTCGGCCTGATCAAGGCCAAGCGCACCCTAGCCGACCAGCACCAGAGCATGTTGCTGCAAGACAAGATGTCTTCGCTGGGTATTCTCACCGCCGGTATTGGCCACGAGATCAGCAACCCGGTGCACTTCGTCAACGTCACGGCCGAAAACATGGGGCAAACCCTGAAAGACTTCCATCAACTCCTGCTTGAGATGGCGGGGGAAGACCCGGCCCCGGATATCAAGGCGGCCATCCTCAGTGGAATCAACCCTCTTTCTGAGAATGTGAAAACCATTCAGGGCGGCATCCAAAGGATCACGGGCATCTTGCAGAACCTGCGCACCTTCTCATACGACGGGGGGAATGAGGTTGCTCCGGTAGATCTGGTGGACTGTCTGCAATCCACGCTGAACCTGGTTCGGCCCAATTTCAAAAAGCAGGTTCATTTTCACGTGGATTGCGCCGAGCCGGTCGTAGTACCGGGGCGTCAAATGGAACTGAGTCAGGTATTCCTGAACTTGAGCATCAACGCTTGTCATGCCATTCTCAGCAAGTTGGAGGAAACGGGGTGCCACACAGGAAAATTGTTGATCAAGACGGACAGGCAAGACAATTGGGGCCTCGTACAGTTCCAGGACAGCGGAGCAGGAATTCCGGAAAAGATACGGGAGCATATCTTTGAGCCCTTCTTCACCACCAAGGACCTTGGCGAGGGAACCGGGCTGGGCTTACCCATCTCCAATGGCATCATCGAAAGCCACGGCGGCAGAATAGAGGTAGACTCTACCCTGGGCCAGGGCACCACCTTCACCGTCTATTTACCGATCGGGCAAAAAGCATCATGAAGCGCGACCGCCACGGGGCAATGCCTCGGTTTTAGTGTTTTCGAGCCGCCTGCGCCATATCATCCAAAACCTTGGTCAGACGGGGATCTGTCCCATTCATTTCCTTGCTGATTGCGCGTGCCTGCTCCACTTCAGCTGCCGCTTTATCCCACTCTTGTCGCCAGAGGAAGAAGTCGGCCATATTCACGTGACGCGTGATGCGTGCTAGCGGCGTACCCTCTGTTTGCAACTGGTAGTTATCCAGGAAAAGTTCGTCAGGTTTGGTCATGCCTTTGCGGCGCATATAGTCAAGGTAGACACGAAAGAAGCTGGGTTTCTCGGGAGCCTGGTTCAAGAAATCCGCGATATGACGTGTGTAGGCCGTTTCGTCAACTGCTTCACGCAGGCATTCCAGACCAACCATCCACAGCAGGCTGTGTTGCCCATTGATGGCCAGGCCTCCTTTAACAGCCTCCATCGCCTTGTCGGGTTTCTTCTGGCCCGCATAGGCGCGCGCCACAGCAGCCAAAGACTCAACCCGCTCTTGCGGGGTGAGTGCCATCTCGTAGAGATTGCGTGCGTGGGGCAAGGAAAGCTGATATTCCCTGCGGCTCAATAAATCATTCACGTAAGCGAGATAGATATTGGGATCTTCCGCGTTTAATTGATGCGCCTTTTCCAGGAATTGGGTAAGCAGTTTGCGGTCTGGCTTCTCTCGCGCCATCTCATCAAGCGCCAGGGCCCACATGGAAGAGCCACAACGAATCCCGCAGGCCTCGGCCTCGCGAAAAGTAGCAATGATCTCGCTGTGCTTGAAGCGAATCTTGGGTTTGATAAAACAACAGGTGCCATTAAATGCATAAACGGCTCTGGCAAAACGGATATCCCTGTCGTTGGGGAATTTCTTCCAGGCCCGCTCCAACAAGGCCTCCATGTCTTCTTCTATCAGGCCGATATTCGGACCGCCAACCATCTCTTGCGACCCGCGCAACTGGCGCAAGCTTTCACCGGCCGCCAGGTTTCTGATGAAAAAGTTGCGAAAGGCCAACTGTCGGGAATGGTACTCTACAACCAGAACACTATAGCGACGTACCGCCTCTGGCGAGACCAATTGATGGGCATCGTTTTTTAGGACCTTTGCGGCATCCAGGTAACGGTGGGAAGCGAGCATGTCGGGTAACCCGGACTCATCGCCCAACAGGCAAAATAAGAAGATCAGCGCGGTCATGAGACGCTCCTTTGAGAAATACTGTGACTTGGGACCAACATATGGGCTTTGTGCTTGACAGTCTTGGAAATCGGCGATTAGATTGAATGGTACGTAGTGGATCGGGAGGAATGATATATGAATAAAAAAGGTTTTACAATCGTCGAGTTAGTGGTTGTGGTGGGGATTGTTGCTTTCCTCTCCGCCATCGCCTACAACTCTTATCACAGTTCCGTGGTCAAAAGCAGGTGGGCGGAAGCAAGCCCTTGCCTTGCAAATGCCGTACTTCGCCTCGAGAATTTTCGAAGCAACCACGGATCCTACCCCCAATCCTCCGATCCCTGGAATGAAATCAACGCCGACAGTGACTGCTCTGAACATTACATGGGCAATATCCTGGTGACCAATGATGGCGAAAATTACATTGTTGCTTTTTGGGACGTGAAAAAGAAGGTGATTGCTTCTAGCGGCAACGACATCTGGGCCCAGACCGACGTAAATGGTGCGCAAATCCATGTCAACAATACGCTGGACCAACTGACCACCGCTTTGCCTGCGGGTTACTCGCTGCCTGCGGCTCCTTCGCCTTAAACAGCAAACACTCATCGCGTTGGCTTGCGGAAGTGACGCAGGCTGGCGCTGTTGAGCATGTTGACAACGGCCACCCTCATTCCTAAGTGGGTTAAATCCTTGCTGGTAACACAGGTGCCCTGGCCCTTGAAGTTCAATTTGTGAACTTCCCAACTGTTGTCCTTGATGGATTTTTTGTCTCGAACTTTATAAATGCCATCGCGCTCTGCAAGGTTGATTTGTGAGATGTTGCGGCCCAGGAACAGCACCGCGTGATAAGTGACGCGCTGATTGCCGATGACATCCCAATCGATTTGTACCACGGGGCCATCTTCCAGGGAAATGGATTTCGCGCGTTGAATCAATGCCTCATCCTTGATTCTGGCGGAGCAAGGAGCGCGAACAAGCAGACGCAAAGCAGCGGGTTTGGTGTAGGTACGGCGAAAAGTGCCACCCGCGCCATCCGGCGCCTTAGACCCAGGGCGAGGCCCGGAGTCGCGGCTCGACATGGACAGCTTGGGGGGATATTTCGGAATTCGGAATTGGGGCTCCTGGCCAAAAGCCATCGAAACCCAACAGAGCAATAGCAACTTCTTCATGGCAACACCTCAAAAGAAAACCCGGCCTCATGATACCACGGGCCGGGTTATGCGTAGGGGGAAGTGTGATCGTTACGGCTGTTCGGAGTAGGTCCTCAACTTCTTGAGGATCTCGTCCTGCCAGGCCAGAACTCCAAAGGTCTCGCCTACCGACACCTCGGCCAGGGCTTCCGCATTGTTGGCCGATTGGGTTACCCTGATGGCACTGCCCTTCTTGTTGGGATCGCCGCTATCTGACGTACTGGTGTGCGCGAAGACCCGGTTATTGGAAATGATGATTGGCGCCAGGATGGAGCCATAGTCCTGAAGCCGGGCTTCCAAGGGGTCCGTATTGAGGGCGGTCAGGTCGTAGAGCAACAGATCGCCGGGTTCGTCCGGGTCGAAATCACAGAAGTTGAAGGTATCACCCGTGGTCGTCCCAAGCACCAACTGATCATTGACCACCTTGGGTCGGGAGAAGGCCTTATGGTTTTGAGGCAGGTCGAAATCACCAAGATCCGTCCAGGAACCGTTATCGTAGCGAATCACGTAGACCGTGTTGGTGAAATTACCGGACGGTTCATCGTAGATAAGCGGACTGTCGCCGCTGACCGCAACGAGGTCAATAGAGCCATCCGAATTGATCTTGACGTTCGGGGCCAGGAAGAAGGAAGCATTCGAATAAGAACGCTGTCTCAATGTGGAGGTTTTGGTGTTATAAACATAGACCCGACCCTCAGATGTGGCGCCGACTACCAGATCCCCGTAGCCATTTTGGTCTGAATCAACCAGAGCCGGCGTGCCCAGCATAACATCGACCCCCTTGCTTGCCGTGGAGCCAACACCCTTCACGACGACCTGGGTGCCGTCCATGGCTTCCACCAGGTAGAAAGCTGGTTTCTTATCAATGACCGCCGTACCGCCGGTAGAATAGCCAACAACCCATTTGGGATCACCGCTGGAGAACTCCATCCAGGCAATTGCGGGCGGGTTAATGATGTTGTGGGCCCGCCGATCTTGACGGTGCCATAAGGGAATGGGATTGTCGATATCGGTAATGTCCATGGCCCAGATAGCATTTCCGGTGCGAACAGAGGTGCCCGCAGTGAGCGTGCCACCCTGATATCCCTGGGTAAAAACGGCAACCCGGCGCCAATCGCCGTTGTCGTCTTTGACAATGGTGTGGGTACCGGTGCCGTCAGAGGAGGCAATCACACCGGGCGCATCGGGGTTGGAGTTCGTATAATTGAACTTCACGTCTTCGAGCAGGTGCCCGGGAAGGAAGGCCCATTTCTCTTCGCCCGTACCGAAGTTTTCGTCCTCGTAATGACCGTCGGCCCATTCGTATTCCGTCAGGCCGTCTGCCGATGTCTCTGCCGCGCCAACCCATTTGCCCGCGTCGATACAATGAATCAGGCCGTTGTCCGATCCGATAATGACACGTGTCTCAATGTCATTTTGCGACAAGGCAAAGTTAATGTAGTTGCTTCGATCCTCGATTTTGATCTCCGATGTCGGCGTATTTTCAACCCAGTAGGGCAGACCTGGCGCACGCACGATCATGGGAGAAGCGCGATTCACGCCACCCATAACCCACTCGCGAATCTCATCCCGTGAGACAACCGCTTTTGAAGCGACCACCGGGTTGTAGTAACCGTGAATCCAGTTGATCAACCATAGGGAAGCCGAGTCCTCGTCTTGGGTATCCGCGCCCGGGTCGTGGAAGTTGTTGAGCCAGACACCACCGGGCCTTGTATCATCCAGTTCCATGGCAGAGACGACCTGAGAATTGTACGTGTCCGGGTCCAGGTCCACGCGGGTCAGATCGTTCTTGTGGGATCCGTCCAGATTGGAGGCACTCAGGTAGGTGTAGATTTTGCGCGATTTTGACAGATCTGTGACCTGCGCCTTCAAGGAAACACCCGCATCCCACTTGAACAGGTTTGTCGTCCCGGTAGAATTTTTATAGGTGTAGACAGAAGAGGGTTGCTCATTTGGGGTCAGCTCAGGCGAATCCTCGTCGTTGACAAGGGTTGGTTCGTAGGTTGAAGCGGTGCCATGTACGAAGGTTTGCAACGCATAGAGGTGACCGCGGTTCTTTTTTTCCGACCAAGCACCGTCCGGCGCTTCGAAGGAGGCGAAGTAATTGATATTGGAGTTGGGCACCACCGCGCTGTTGTAGTAGAAATCGTGAACCAGGCTTTGATAACCCACAACGGCGGAGAAAATTTCCGGTTTGAAAGTATCGACACTTTCGGTGTTCATCTCCACTTTCCAATAGAGTTCGGTTGCTTTTTCCGCCACCTGCAGGGTTACCTCTCGGGTTACGATCCCACTTGATTCCACGACCGTTCCAAGCGCGGTGAAAATGTCGGGATCGTGCAAATGCTGGCCACCGAGCAGGGGGATCCATTCGTCCGCATTGCCGAAGCGGTAATAATAGTTGATATAGGTCTTCTCCGTGCCCCACAGGGAGTCGACAAAGTTGTCTTGGAATTTGAAACTCACTTGAGACAGGGAGTAATCGGCATCCGAAGCCAGACCCTCGTTCAAATCCTTGGCCACGTTCAGTGACTGGATCTGCCCGCCGGCCTCGCGTTTGACATAAAAAACCACATCCTCAAAGTCGCGGTCACCACCGGAGAACAAATCCTCCCAACCAAGTAACCAGGCGTCCTTCGTATTTCTCGGCGCACCCACCATGAGGTGCACCATGTTGCCATTGCTGGCGCGAATAATGGAGCTTTCGGTTTCGTCGCCCATGTCGATGCCGTAGCGGTTTTCAATCTTGGTATTGGCATTAACCGGGGAACTGTTGAACCAATCGGCAAGAGCCCGGTGCTGGATGATACGTCTGTCAGTCCGGTAGTTTTCCACCTCGTCGATCCAATCTTGAGTGACGAGGGAATTGTCTGGAGTTGTGAGCCGCTGGGGAGAGGTGCCATCCGTGGGCGTTGTGGCAATCTGGGTCCAATCAACGCCCCAGACATCTTGAGCCAGGGCATTGTGGTTGCCAAGATTCTGGTGATGCGGAAACCAATTGGTGCCGATTGAGGTGTCAGCGCCGCCGAAACTGTCGCCGGTGGTAGCGCCATTACGTCCGGGACTGCCAGGCGCCGAATCCAGATTGAAGGCAGATTTGGAGTAGTAGGTATTTACATTTGAGCCGCCACTCCCCCAAAAAACCACCAGGAAAAAGACCATCTCGCGGGCTCCAGAGATATTGCCCTCGTGCCAGCGATACTTGTACATCTCCACGGCAGGCGAATCGGTGTCCATCAAGGCAGAAACCGTACCGTCCTCCGCCACAACCTTGAGCGCGTCGGGGATTTGATTGCTGGTGATGTCATCTGTGCCGTAGATCAGGTAATCAGGGCTGGCATCACCCGAGCCGCTCACATCCTTGTAAAGGCTGCCATAGGGCGTGTAGTTGAGATAGTGCCCTGTCTGGCCCCAGCCGCCGTCGTCATCGGCAATATAAAAGATGGTAGAACCCGTCCAATGGTATTTATCATCAACGGTATTGCCAGGTGTACCCTCGTAGGGCCAGGTGCCCAGCAGACCCTTAACAGCGGTGCCCGTGTAGAGCGTCGTGTTATAATTCTTGTCCACTGCGAAAGGGGGGATCTTGTTGGCCCCGACGGTGTACTCAAGCGCGTCAGGAATCTCGTTGTTATTGTTGTCGACGTATAGATAAACACCGGGATGCTCGAAGTAGCCGTCATAGTCGCCGCCATCATTTATGACGCTATTGGGCAGGAACTGCCAATAGTCGTTCCCGTCTTCGGAATTGGCGGCCGCAACCGTGCCGTTCCGAAAATAGGAGGCGGGCATCTGTGTAATACCACCCGGTTTGACATCTGCGACATCCAGAATGCCGTCGTTGTCGTCATCGTCATCCACCGAGTTGACAAGGCCGTCGCCGTCCAGGTCATCGGTTGCTGCGGTCTCGAAAAAATCGGGCAGGCCATCTTTGTCCGTATCAATATCGAAAAAGAAAAAGCCAAACAGGTGACTGGCGCCCGCACCCTCAGACAGATAATCCACGTAAAAGGGTTGGTCGATACCGAGTACCAAATTATCCAGGTCCAGTTCCTGGGTATCGAGCGACAGGCTTGAACCGGCGACAATCCCCTGGTCGGCGGTGAGGAAGTCCGTGGCCTGGAAACTCCCACTGGTTCCATACTCCTGCTCTTTAACAGTGCAGGTATCCGGGTCTTGAGCCATAAGCGGGAGCAGTGTACCCGCCAATAAAATCATCCACAACACAGATCGTTTCATCATCATCCTCCCGCCTATGGCGTCGCGCTTGAAAGGTCGTCGTCTACTTCGTCCAGTGTCACTCTCGAGGCTGAGCCCGAGCTGCCGCGACCAAGGTTTCCGGCCTCAAAAATGTCGCCCTCACGGACGGCGTCGTCGTGTAATACGATGAAATCGGCGCCTGAAAGGCCGACGAGGGCAGATTGGGTGGCCACTGGGTTGTTGGGGTCGGCGCCGAATACTTCGATGGTAATGACCACCTTCCCGTCCAGATCCCAGCGACGGGGATCAAGAGGCCCATCGCCCAGATCCATGCCCGTCATGGTGTAGGCCGGGTCATCCGGATTATTGGCGACCCAAACCTTATAGGTCAGGTCCATCAATCCACCGTTCATAGAGATCTCATTGCCCCAGTTATCGTCTGGCATAAGGCCACCATAATCTTCCGCAGTCACAGAAAGGTCAGGCGTAACCGCAGCAAGCAAAGTACCGAAACGCCAATCCTTGCGGTCCACCGATCCGAAGGGATCGGCGGAAACCCAATAATCGGGAATATTGGCGCGTGTGCGTTCCATGGCCGAAATACCGGCCATTTTGTAGAATTGTCTTAACTTGACCCCGTTGGCCATTTGAATTTCAGATTGGGCGTTAAAGGTCATTGCAACGGTCAGACCCAAAAAGATCAGCAACAACATCATCGCCAGTGCCAGGGTCGAACCCCTTTCGTTCGCTCGGGTTTTCATAGGGATCACTCCTTTCCGTCTCAGAGGTTGGGCATGGGCATGTTGATGTTGACAATACGGTATTGTTCTTGGAAAGTTCGTTCAACACCGTCTTCGTATTGATCGGTGAGCTTTTGCGTAAACATCACGTCGGCGGCCAGAGCATGGCGGCCAATGGCGATCTTGAAATCATCTAGGGTAATCGTGCCCCAAGAGGCTAAGGGAGAGGGGTTGCTGCCCAACATCATGGTCCAAACATCGGCTTGGGTAGCGCTGACATAGCCATCGATATCGTCGCGCACCACGTCGGCCGGCAACGTGCCGACCGGAATATCAAGGCCAAGCTTGATCTGGAAGTCCGTGAGACCGGTTGCAATCACCTCGGGGACCATGCTCAGGCCCACATTGCTGCTGCGGATCAAGGCCCAGTTATCGGTACCGTCGCCGCGATCCACGTAATACTGAACGCGATGGTAGTCATTAACCGTCCCCAATTTGCGGGCCACAAATGCCCAGCTCGGTGGATGGCCTACCGTGTCTAATCGACTCTCCAGATCGCCGTTCACATCTTCGGTCACGGTCAGCATGGGGTTCCCGGTAAAAGTGTTTTGAAAGACACCGTCTCCTTTCAGGTTAACCGTCACTTTTTCCACCACGTCGGAAAAACCGCCGGTTCCGCCGGCCGAAACCGAGCCGACTTGGAGAATGATCGCCTCATTCTCTGGATTACTGTCTGCATCCGTCAGGCCCGCATTCCAAATGGCATGGTCCTGATACTCACTCGCCGCGTAAAGAAGACGTACCTTGTAAAAGACAAGCACATCGTCCGCAGCCAGTCCCGCTATATCATCCGCATTGTTTGAGGACAACACAATGGGTCCCGTGTAAACGCCACCGCTTTCCCACTGGTAGCCCGAAACAAAGAACGTGGGGCTGGCAGAACCTTTGGTGAAGTCGTAGTCGAACCACTGTAGGGTGATCGTGGAGAAATTATCGCCACTGCCTTTGTCCTCGTAATCCAGATCTGCCACGGCATAAAAGAAAGGGTCCGGCTTCGGGGCATCCGGGTCTGAGGAATCCGCACCGCTCAGGTCTGGATGCAACAGGTAGTGGGTGTTGTAGGCAATCAGATCGCCGAGGCCTTGACCCGCAGCACTGAAATCGTTGCGGAAAACCTCGGAAACACCCCGCAACGTGTTCGTTTGAGAACTCTTTCGCGCCGAATTGGTGGTGCTCTTGTTCACCCGGGAGAAGGTCATTACCACGCCCGTCATGATCACACCGGTCATGGCTACCGTGACCAATACTTCCGTGAGACTGAAACCAGATTTTCTTGACATGTGAACAACTCCTTGAATCTTCGGTACTTACGGGGTACTTCCCGGGCCCCGGGCGATGGAAACGTTGAGGATATAGGCAAATTCCGTATTTTCATTTTCGCGCCCGGTCTTACTTTCTTCCTCTGACCAGCCGCTCCAAACGACACCGATATCCACGTGGTACCAGTTGGCTTCCTCTGACCAGGAAATGTCGACCGTGTAATAGGGATCAGCGCCGCCGACAGGTAGGCGAACACCCTCAAAATCGTAGGTGTACATTCCCTCGAGTGTGCTGATATCCCAATCGTCAGAGTGCGTACTCATCATCTCGGTGGCCACTGTTTGTGCAATCACGGCAGCGCTTCCCTGGTTTTTGGCGGCGGAGGCCTGAAAAATTTGATTCTGAAAAGCAGCAGCCAGACCCAAGACGCCCACCAGAAGAATTAAAAGTGAGATCATCGCTTCTAACAGAGACAGGCCTCGCTGAGGTTCGTTAATCTGTCCAAATCCAACCATTGTAGTCTCCTCCCAAGCCCGCATCTGCTTCGTCTTTGCGTATATGTGCCAGCTTAACTTCGCCCATGGCAGTCAGATGTACCGCGCCAAAGAACGTAGTTTCCCGATCCTTGAAGTACCAGGTGCCACTGGTTTCCGCCAGTGGGCTGCCTGCCATCACCCTACCGTCCGGCAAAAGGACGATCGCGGTCGAAGTGAACTCGGCCACATCCCCCATTTCGGGGATTTTGGTCCAGTGTGGCAGCGCCCTTCCAATTTCTGTCTGATCTGTTCGTTCCACAACGGCGTAGGGTGACTGCTCACCGGCTGTCGTGCTTTCGCCCAACACCAAAATGGCATCGGACCAATCGCCGTCCCGGGTGGGATCGCGCAAAATCAGTACGGTGTTGTCAGCTGCGATCGTGATACGGACTGGATTCGTGTATTCGATCGCTTTGGCCCGGCCGCGAATAATAGCGGATCGCACATAACGAAGATTGTTGAGCACCTCATTGCGACGACGCATGGGGCCCATAATAGAAAAGGTTGTCGCCACAAAGAAGAACACAATTGAAAGGACAATCATGAGTTCCAATATTGTAAAACCGGGTGACTTATCTCGGTCTTTTTTCATTAGCTCCACCCCCGACCGAATGATAAAGCAAAATTTGTGCCGAGCTTGAAGCTCTTTAAAACAAGAGCTTTAAAATTCTCCTGGTAAACCTGTGTCTTGTTTTCGGAAAAAGTGGGCACCAGTGGTGCAAACTCATGCACTGCCGGAACGAAATAGCCTTGGGCTCGGACGGTACTAGTCGTCTAGATCGTTTCAAAGCTCAGTTCACGACAAAAGAGGCGCCGTTCTTCGATGGAAAAGTCAAGCAGTGCCTGTTTTTCTTCCCGTTTGAAGAAGCGCCTGCCCACGTCCAGGAAACGGCATGGTATGGAAACGTCCATATGTGGTTCAAGCGTTTTTTCCAGAACTTGAGCCACGATTTTGTATCGATCCTCGCTTACGTTTTTGTGACGCTTGATTAGTTGGAACACCCCAAAGGGAATGCTTCGTTCCAAGTAAGCCAGCATTCCATTGCTGCCTAACTCCTTGGTCATGTGGGCCAGAACAAGTTCCATGGTGTCCTGGTCAGCACGGCCAAAAAGGGTGTGCATGAGTTTTAAAATACCTTCAGCCCAATCCTTTTCCCCAGGCTCTGTAGCGAATAGGGTTGAAAAGAACAGGTTACGGCCTCCTCCTCAAAACCTGCTCGCGCTCCCCCTCACCGGTCGAAAGCAAGCGGAAACCCTCATACTGGTGCAATAATTCTCGGTTCGTATAGAAGGCTTGCAGGAAATCAAGGAAGAGTGGCAAGGGCATGGCTTCATCAATATGCTCGGCCTCGTTACAGAACCGAAACAGCGCCTCATTCAGTTCATAATAAGAGGCACGCCCCTCTTGCGTCTTGGGTACATGGAACTTCTTCTCCAACAGGCCGAGCTGTTTGGAGAGGGTTGACTCTGAGGTCAGACAACC
>Ga0316189_10001293_pt1 | contig 24919 bp, 23 predicted proteins | sample LowCovwburrow_MG_FD_204930 | JGI IMG/M metagenome (GOLD analysis project Ga0316189, IMG submission 204930) | Coastal sediment microbial communities from Maine, United States - Lowes Cove worm burrow | ecosystem: Environmental > Aquatic > Marine > Coastal > Sediment | place: USA: Maine... | reverse complement strand
CGTTGCCCCACATGCGTATCGATAGGATCTGGGGCTTCTTTTGGCGGGCGGCGGCTCATCGTTTTTAACTCCTAAGCAATTATTTTAGCTCGTTTCGATTTTCGTCCATCAATAATACAACCATACAACATTGACTGACAACTGATTGCAATAAAATTACGTTACGTTTTCACAATTTCGTCAACGACCCTTTTGTACCCTGAAGACTATAAGAGTTGACTTTATCCCAAGGACTGCGTAGATAAGCGCACAAATCAGCAACAAAGCTGTCTGCACATCACCCTTCGGGTGCCGCCAATCCGCGAGTTTCGCGCACTGGCGTGTTTTTCGTTTTGGGATTTGCTGTGAATATTTAAGGGTTAAGAGTACTCATGTTTGAAGGCTTAACAGAGCGGCTTGGAGATGTTTTCGACAAGCTTAAAAGACGCGGCGCGTTAAAGGAATCGGATGTTGTCGATGCCTTGCGTGAAGTTCGTGTTGCGCTGTTGGAAGCCGATGTTGCTCTGCCCGTTGTTAAAGATTTCATCGCCAAGGTCAAAGTAGCCGCAGTTGGTGAGGACGTTGTCCGTTCGGTTACCCCCGGTCAAATGGTGGTCAAAATTGTCCACGATGAATTGGTCGAGATGCTGGGTGCCGAACCTGAGCCTCTGCGCATTCATGGCAATCCGCCAAATGTGGTGATGATGGTCGGCCTGCAAGGGTCTGGTAAAACCACCACCACGGCTAAAATCGCCGCGCGCCTGACGCGGATGGATAAGAAAAAAGTTTTGATGGCGTCGTTGGATATCTATCGTCCAGCCGCTCAGCAACAGCTTCAGCAATTGGGCGATCAAAACACGATAGCGACTTTGCCAATCGTGTTTGGTGAACAGCCCGTAGCCATTGCCAAGCGCGCCTTGAAAATGGGCCGCAACGAAGGCTATGACGTGGTGATGTTGGATACCGCGGGCCGTCTTCACATTGACGAAGCGTTGATGAAAGAAGTCGCTGACGTTCGTGACGCTGTTGACCCGGGTGAAACCCTGTTGGTCACCGATGCGATGACCGGGCAAGATTCTGTCAATGTTGCGAAAGACTTCGCCGACAAGGTTGGTATTTCCGGCATCGTGCTGACCCGAATTGATGGTGATGCACGCGGCGGCGCGGCTCTTTCCATGAAGGCCGTCACCGACAAGCCGATTAAGTTTTTGGGCGTTGGTGAAAAAATTGACGAACTCGACGTCTTTGATGCGAAACGCGTGGCGGGCACCATCTTGGGCCAAGGTGACGTGGTTGGCTTGGTCGAACGGGTGTCTCAAGTCGTTGAACAAGAAGATGCCGAAAAAGCCGCGAAAAAAATGCTTAAAGGCCTGTTCACCTTGGAAGACATGGGCGAACAGTTGGGCCAATTGCGCCAGATGGGCGATATCAAAGGCCTGATGGGCATGATCCCTGGTATTGGCAAGGCGAAAAAAGAATTGGCTGCGGCAAACATCGACGATAAAAAAATCGCTCAACAACAAGCGATCATTCAATCGATGACGCCCAAAGAGCGTCGCAACGCAAAAATAATTAACGGATCACGTCGCAAACGTATCGCGGCGGGGTCTGGGACTTCTGTACAAGAGGTCAACCGCTTGCTCAAACAATTTACGATGATGAGCAAGATGATGAAGAAAGCAGGCAAGATGGGCAAAAATGGCCGGATGCCTGCTGGAATGATGGGACAAGGTATGGGAGGTCAAATGCCTTCGATGCCCCCCGGTGGAATGCCACCCTTTAAATAGGGTGTTAAGACTTTAAGTGAATTTTGAATTTAACAAGTAACTGAACCATAGAAAAGGATAGCGAGAACAATGTCTCTGCGTATTCGACTTTCCCGAGGCGGCGCTAAAAAACGCCCCTATTACCGTATCGTTGTTACGGATAGCCGTAACCCACGTGATGGCCGCTTTATCGAGCGTGTCGGCACATATAACCCAATGTTGGCCAAAGATGATGCAAATCGCGTCACCTTAAAAGAAGACCGCATTAAACATTGGATGGGTTTAGGTGGTTTGCCTTCAGACCGTGTTGCTCGCTTTTTGGCAGCAGCTGGCTTGATGGACAAACCTGCTATCCCTAACCAAACCAAAAAGAACAAGCCAAAAGCGAAAGCTCTTGAGCGTATTGCTGAGAAAGAAGCAAAAGCTGCCGAAGCTGCTGCTGAAGCCGAAGCCGCTAAAGAAGCTGCCGCTGCTGCCGCTGCTGCTCCTGCAGAAGAAGCACCAGTTGAAGAAGCTCCGGCCCAAGAGGCTGCGGCCGAGGCGTAAGCCTTCGGTCCAGTCGTCTGAGCGATCTGATTATGGCACCTCAAATCAAAGATGGGCTTATCCCCGTTGGCGTTATTGGCGGTGCTCGCGGACTTAAGGGGGATGTGCGGGTAAAAAGTTATACCCAAGATCCCAAGTCCATAGGGTCGGTCGGAACTTTGACGGATGAAACCGGAACCAAGATCTTCACGTTGAAGGTCATCGGCCAGCAAAAGGGTCAGGTTTTGGTTCGCATCAAGGGTGCAGATGATCGCGATGCGGTGGATGCACTCAAAGGCCAAATGCTCTATGCCGAGCGTGAAAGCCTGCCCCAAACGGAAGAGGACGAGTTTTACTTTTCCGATCTTGCTGGGCTTGATGTGGAGCTGGTTTCAGGTGAGCCCTTCGGCCAAGTGGTCGAAGCCCAAGATTTCGGCGGAGGTCCGTTCTTGGAAGTGGCAAGCTTAAACCATGGACGTGTGCTCGTCCCGTTCACCAAGGCCGCAGTGCCCGAAGTGGACATAAGCGGACGGCGGATCGTACTTGATCCGCCAGAAGGTTTGCTTGAAGCCGGAGAGCCGGAGCCGCAAGGCGAAGGCGCATGACGACGGAAAGTAAGCCTTGGCAGGCGGTGGCGTTGACTTTGTTTCCCGATATGTTTCCGGGATCTCTGGGTCAGTCCTTAGCCGGCCAAGCTTTATCCGAGGCTAGGTGGGCCTTGGAAACGGTGGACATTCGCACGTTTGCGAAAGACAAGCACCGCACCGTAGACGACAGCCCTTGTGGTGGTGGTTCCGGTATGGTGATGCGAGCCGATGTTTTGGATTTAGCGATCCAGAGCACAAAAGAAAAAGCCGGTGATTTGCCACTGGTGTACATGACCCCCAGGGGTCGCCCGTTAACCCAACGTCGGGTGCGGGAACTGGCCCAAGGGCCGGGTGTAGCCGTGTTATGCGGTCGTTACGAAGGAGTCGATCAGCGCGTGCTGGAGGCTCAAGGTGTCGAGGAAATCTCGATCGGCGACTATGTGTTGTCGGGTGGAGAAGTTGCGGCGCTGGTTTTGTTTGACGCGTGTGTGCGTTTGCTTCCCGGTGTTATGGGATCAAATGCTTCAGGCGAAGAGGAAAGCTTCGAAGATGGGTTGTTAGAATACCCGCTCTATACGCGACCCGTCGAATGGCAGGGTCGCAAGGTGCCAGATGTTTTAATGTCTGGTCACCACGGAAATATCCGCGCTTGGCGGCGCGAACAGGCCGAGGCCGTGACGAAAGATCGACGTCCCGACCTGTGGAAAGAATACGAAGACGGAGATGCCGACTAGGGCATTTGCGGATTTGATGAGAATTGAGTTTGAATTTAAAGTTTTGTCGGGTCTTACCGACATTTGATTGAAAGAAAAGGACTGAGTGCCATGAACATCATCGAACAGCTCGAAACAGAGCAGATGGGCAAACTCACGGAAAGCAAAAATATCCCAGACTTCGGTTCTGGCGATGTTATCCGTGTTCAAGTGAAAGTGGTTGAAGGTACGCGTGAACGTCTTCAGGCATTTGAAGGCGTCTGCATTGCGCGTAAAAATGCGGGCCTGAACTCTGCATTTACCATTCGCAAAATTGCATCAGGTGAAGGTGTGGAACGTGTGTTCCCTTTGTACGGACCAAACGTTGCGGGCATCGAAGTTGTGCGTCGCGGTGACGTTCGCCGTGCCAAGCTTTACTACCTGCGTGGTCTGACTGGTAAGCGTGCGCGTATCGCTGAAAAAACCGACGGTCACAAAGCAAAGCTCAACGCTGCTGATAAAGCTGCTGCGGCTGCTGTTAAAGCGGAACGTGATGCTGCTGCTACGGCTAAGAAAGCCGCTGCTGCTGAAGCAAAAGATAAGGGCGAGTAAGCTCCCCCTTATCGATTGTTTCCCATTGTTTCGGCAGGGCCGTCTGGATTTTCTGGACGGCCCCGCTGTTGTGTTTGTGATTGATGCGGAGGCGTGATGTCTGCTCCAAAGACCCTGTTTGATAAAATCTGGGATGCTCATCTGGTTGATGTGCAAGATGATGGCACGTGCCTGATCTATATTGATCGTCACTTGCTTCATGAAGTGACCAGCCCTCAGGCTTTTGAAGGCCTTCGTGTGGCAAACCGTCCGGTTCATCGTCCTGATGCAACCTTGGCTGTTGCCGATCATAATGTGCCAACGTCTAAACGCAGTGCAGGCTTTTCCACCGACGATATCAAAAACGATGAATCCCGCCTGCAAGTGGAAACGTTGGAAAAGAACGTTGCCGAATTTGGCGTGCCGTACTTGCCTTTGACCGACGTGCGTCAAGGCATCGTGCACATCGTTGGTCCGGAACAGGGCTTTACCCTTCCCGGCACGACGATTGTTTGCGGCGATAGCCATACCGCCACCCACGGTGCGTTCGGCGCGTTGGCCTTTGGTATCGGCACATCCGAAGTCGAACATGTTCTGGCGACGCAAACGCTGGTGCAAAAACCAGCTAAAAATCTGCTGATCAATGTCAAAGGATCGCTGCCCGAAGGCTGTGGACCCAAAGACTTGGTGTTGGCCATTATCGGCAAGCTTGGCACCGCTGGCGGTACCGGGTATGTGGCCGAATATGCAGGTGAAGCCATTGAAGCTTTATCCATGGAAGGCCGCATGACGGTCTGTAACATGACCATCGAAGCCGGTGCCCGTGCAGGCTTGATCGCACCAGACCAAACAACATTTGACTATCTGCAAGGCCGTCCCATGTCGCCCAAAGCCGGGGCTTGGGAACAGGCCGTTCAGTATTGGAAGACTTTGAAAGCCGACGACGGCGCTGTTTATGACGAAGTTATCGAACTCGACTTGACCAACATGTCGCCGCAAATCACATGGGGCACCAGCCCTGAAAACGTGGTGGCGATTGATGGCAACATTCCCGATCCCGCAAACGAGTCCAATGGGGAAAAGAAAACCGCCATCGAACGCGCTTTGGCCTATATGGATTTGCAAGCCGGACAAGCTATCGAAGGCGTAAAAATCGACAAGGTCTTTATCGGATCGTGTACCAACGGTCGCATCGAAGATTTCCGCGAAGCCGCTCAGGCTGCCAAAGGCCACAAGGTCGCCGAAGGTGTGCGGGCCTTGGCTGTTCCGGGTTCTGGTTTGGTCAAAGATCAGGCCGAAGAAGAAGGCTTGGACAAAATCTTGATCGAAGCCGGATTTGAATGGCGCGAACCGGGCTGTTCCATGTGCTTGGCCATGAACGACGATCGCTTGGCAGTCGGCGAACGCTGTGCCTCCACATCCAACCGAAACTTCGAAGGCCGCCAAGGCAAGGGGTCTCGTACCCACTTGGTCAGCCCATCCATGGCGGTTGCGGCTGCAATTTCTGGAAGCCTCGCTGATGTGCGGAAGTTGGGGAAAGCTTAAATTATGAAAAAGTTTGAAACATTCACAGGTGTTGCGGCGCCGATGCCTATTCGCAATATTGATACCGATATGATCATCCCCAAAAACTTCCTAAAGACTATCAAGCGGGAAGGTTTGGGGGTGCATTTGTTTGATGAAATGCGGTATTTGGACGATGGGTCCGAGAACCCGGATTTCGTGTTGAACAAAGATGCCTATCGCAATGCGTCGATTATCGTTGCAGCTGATAACTTCGGCTGTGGCTCTTCGCGGGAACACGCCCCTTGGGCTTTGAATGATTTTGGCATTCAGGTGATCATTTCCACCAGCTTTGCCGACATCTTTTACAACAACAGTTTTAAAAATGGCATGTTGCCCATTCGCGTCGACGAAGACACTTTGGCGAAGTTGATGGACGATGCCGAACGTGGACAAAATGCGACGTTGACCATTGATTTGAAAAACCAAACCATTTCTGGTCCCGATGGCGGCTCTGTGCATTTTGAAATCGACCCTTTCCGCAAACAGTGTTTGTTGGAAGGCTTGGACGATATCGGTCTTACCCAAAAGAAGGGTGAAAAAATCGGCTCCTTTGAAGGTCAACAAAAATCCAGTCAACCTTGGCTGTATAGCTGATCGGCTTAGAGGGGGAGTTCAATGATGGCTACAAACGTCAAAATTCGCCCTGCCGTTCAGGCTGATGCCCCTTCTATTGCCCGCCTTTTTCATATCTCGTCTGATGGTGTTGCCGATTATGTTTGGGATGGCCACAAAGACGAGTATCCCGGCCTTGATGGCCTTGAAATCGGTGCCAAGCGTTACGCCCGAAAAGATAAAGCTTATTCGTATCAAAACTGTTTGATGGCAGATGTGGGTGGTGAAGTCGCCGCCATGGTGCACAGCTTTCCCATGAAAGTTAGTGACGTGCCGTTACGCGATGATTTTGATCCCGTGATGCGTCCGTATGCAGAACTGAAAGAAAACGGCAGCCTTTATATTTCAGGCATTGCCGTATTTGATGGTTTTCGCAATCAAGGCATTGGCTCGAAAGTTTTGTCGGTTCTTGAAAATCGCGCGCAAATTTTGGGCTGCTCCTCGCTTAGCTTGATCGTCTTTGAACAAAACGAAGGGGCGGTTCGCCTTTATGAACGCTTGGGGTTTAAAGAAACCGCCCGTCGCGCGGTTGTCCCGCACCCCTTGATCCATTACACGGGGGACGCTCTGCTTATGGTCCGTTCCCTCAATGACTAAAATGACTAACGATAAGGAATTTGATTGTGTCCCAGCCTAAAAACATCCTCATGCTCGCCGGAGACGGCATCGGTCCCGAAGTCATGGGCGAAGTCAAACGCATCATCGATTGGTCCAATGCCAAGGGTGACACAAACTTTGTTGTAGAAGAAGATTTGGTCGGGGGCGCGTGTTACGACGCCCACGGTGTGGCTCTGACCGACGAAACCTTGGATAAAGCACACGCGGCGGACGCGGTTTTGTTAGGCGCCGTTGGGGGGCCAAAATGGGACGGCGTGGCCCGTGAACATCGTCCCGAAGCAGGCCTTTTGAAACTGCGCAAAGAAATGGATTTGTTTGCCAATTTGCGCCCTGCATTGGTGTTTGATGCGTTGATAGACGCGTCCACCTTGAAACCTGAAATCGTGCGTGGCCTTGACATTATGATCGTGCGCGAACTCACGGCGGGTGTGTATTTCGGTCAGCCCCGTGGCATCGAAGAACGCGATGGCGTGGCATATGGCTTTGATACCCAAGTCTATTCTGAACCTGAAATTGATCGCGTCGCCCGTGTCGCTTTTGACATGGCGAAAAAGCGTACCGGCAAGGTGTGCAGCGTCGAAAAAGCCAACGTCATGGAATCGGGCGTGTTCTGGCGCAGCGTTGTGAGCAAGCTTCATGATGGCGAATACGCAGACGTGGAACTCAGCCACATGTACGCCGATAACTGCTGCATGCAATTGGTGCGTTGGCCCGGACAGTTTGACGTGATTGTGACCGATAACCTGTTTGGCGATATCCTGTCAGATTGCGCGGCGATGTTGACGGGATCATTGGGCATGTTGCCATCGGCATCTTTGGGGTCCAAAGACGAAACAACGGGCAAGGTCCCGGCCATGTACGAACCCGTCCACGGATCGGCTCCCGACATCGCGGGCCAAGGCAAAGCCAACCCGCTCGCCACCATCCTCAGCTATTCCATGATGCTGCGCTACAGTTTCAATCTGGGCACACAGGCCGATAACCTAGATCAAGCCGTCCAAAACGTCTTGGCGCACGGCTACCGAACCGCCGACATCATGAGCGACGGCATGACCGAACTGTCCACATCGGACATGGGCAAAGCGGTCGTGACGGAATTGGAAAAATTGGGGTAAGGCCCAGAAAGCCTTGCCAATCGCTGAGTGAAAGCGTAAAAAAATGGCAGAATTTAACGAAGGACGTAGCATGAGCCGCGCTTTGGCACATTTTGAAGATTCTTCCGCTCACCGTGATTTATCGGGTGGGGCGTACGGCCTTGTGAAAAATACGATTACCATTACCAAGATTACGACCTGCTTTTAGCGGGCTTTGGTGATGCTTTGAAATGCAACCAGGCCCGCAGAAAGCACTGCGGGCCTTGGTTTTGAGGCCTTCGGTACTGTGGGCTTCAACTTAAGGAGACGAAAAAATGGGTTATAAAGTAGCCGTCGTAGGCGCCACCGGAAATGTGGGCCGTGAAATGCTGCAAACCATGGTGGAACGCGATTTTCCAGCCGATGAAGTGGTGGCGCTTGCCTCTCACCGTTCGGTTGGTCGTGAAGTGGCCTATGGCGACGACAAAACATTAAAGTGCGAAGACCTAGAAACCTATGACTTCAAAGGCACCGACATTGTGTTGTCGAGCCCCGGCGCGTCTATTTCTGCAAAGTTCGCGCCTAAGGCTGCGGCTGCGGGTGCCGTTGTGGTCGACAATACGTCGCACTTTCGCATGGACCCAGACGTGCCGTTGGTGATTCCCGAAGTGAACCCAGAAGCAATTGCGGGTTACAAAAAAAGAGGCATCATCGCCAACCCCAACTGTTCCACCATCCAAATGTTGGTGGCGTTGAAGCCTTTGCATGATTTGGCAAAAATCAAACGCGTGGTTGTTGCGACTTATCAGTCTGTGTCGGGTGGCGGTAAAACCGCGATGGACGAACTGTTCAACCAGACCAAAGGCATCTACGTGAACCAGTCGCCGGAAAGCAACCGCGAGGTCTTTACCAAGCAGATTTCGTTCAACGTGATCCCGCATATCGACAAGTTCATGGATGACGGACAAACCAAGGAAGAATGGAAAATGGTGGTTGAAACCGCCAAAATTCTGGATCCTGAAATTAAGGTCTGTGCGTCCTGCGTGCGCGTTCCCGTGTTCATCGGTCATGCCGAAATGATCAACGTGGAATTTGAAAATGCGATTGATGAAGAAAAAGCTCGTGACATCCTGCGCGAAGCGCCGGGCGTTACGGTGGTTGATCATCGCGTAGACGAAGGTTATGTGACCCCTGCGGAATGCGCGGGTGAAGATGCGGTGTTTGTTTCGCGCATTCGCAAAGATGCAAGTGTTGCGAATGGTCTGAACTTTTGGTGCGTTGCCGATAACTTACGCAAAGGTGCGGCCTTAAACACCGTGCAAATTGCGGAAATTTTGGCCAGCGACTATTTGGGCAAATAAACCAGACTTCCCTTTAAGAGTAAAAACCGCCTCGGTCGTTCGCTGGGGCGGTTTTTTTTCGATGTTTGTTCCTTGCCAAGTCATACGAACGGATGCATAGTTTTCCAGAACAATTCGCGAAGCCTCTAGGAGCGAAATCGTATGGCCGACGACGACAGACCTCTATCCCCACATTTGCAGGTGTATCGCCCGCAAATCACATCTGTTTTGTCGATTACCCACCGGGCAACGGGGGTCTTTTTGGCTCTTGCCGCCGTGTTACTGACCTATTGGTTGGCGTCGGCGGCCTATGGGCCTGACTCCTTTGCCCGCGCCCAAAGCGTGATGGACCATTGGTTCGGACGGCTGGTCTTGTTCGGCTTTACCTATTCTATGTTTTATCACATGTGTAACGGCATTCGCCATTTGGGCTGGGATATGGGCTGGGGGTTCGAGCTGGCCAAGCTTCGCGTCACCGGCGTGATCGTCATCTTGTCTTCATTCGCTTTGACGGTGATGACGTGGATGATGGCTTATGGCCAAATCGGTAAGTTGTAGGGGGAGGCGATGAGCAGCAATACACCACAGCGCAGTCGTCAACTCAGATCGAAACTGGGTCATGTTCGTGGACTGGGTTCAAGCCATGAAGGCGTCCATCACTGGTGGGCGCAACGGATGAGTGCTGTTGCTCTGTTGCCCTTGTCGCTGTGGTTTATTTTTTCACTGATCTCCTTAACAGGCACGGATTATCACGCTTTTCAAATCTGGCTTTCAGAATTTGGAAACTCGGTTTTCATGGTGCTGTTTATCGTTGCAATGTTTCACCACGCCCAATTGGGTTTGCAAGTGGTGATCGAAGATTACGTCCACAGCGAGCTTTGGAAAATGGGCATGTTGTTAGGTGTTAAATATGGCTCGGTCTTGTTTGCCGCGTCGGGCATTTTTGCCGTCTTGAAAATTTCTATCGCTGGATGACCGGAATTAAATTATGAGCGAAGCCTATCCTATTACCGATCATACATATGACTGCGTTGTCGTCGGTGCCGGCGGTGCGGGTTTGCGCGCCACGTTTGGCATGACGAAAGCCGGTCTAAAAACCGCCTGTATCACCAAGGTCTTTCCCACGCGCAGCCATACCGTTGCCGCCCAAGGGGGCATTGGTGCCGCTCTTGGCAACATGGATGATGACAATTGGAAATGGCATATGTACGACACCGTTAAGGGGTCGGACTGGCTGGGTGATCAAGACGCGATTGAATACATGTGTAAAAATGCGGTTCCCGCCGTGCATGAGCTAGAACACTTTGGCGTTCCTTTTTCGCGCAATGAAGACGGCAAGATTTATCAGCGTCCCTTTGGCGGACATATGAAAAACTTTGGCGAGACTCCGGTGCCGCGCGCGTGTGCGGCGGCCGATAGAACGGGTCACGCTATTTTGCATACGCTCTATCAACAAAGCATGCGTCACGATGCCGAATTTTTTGTGGAATTTATCGCCCTTGATTTGATCATGGATGACAAGGGCGTGTGCCGGGGTGTGATCGCTTGGAATCTAGAAGACGGATCAATCCACCGTTTTCGTGCACAAAAGACAGTTATGGCGTCTGGCGGATATGGACGATCGTATTTTTCTTGTACCTCAGCGCACACCTGCACCGGGGACGGTCATGGCATGGTGGCGCGCGCGGGTCTTCCGCTTCAAGACATGGAATTTGTGCAATTTCACCCCACCGGAATTTATGGTGCGGGGGTGCTGATCACCGAAGGCGCACGTGGTGAAGGCGGTTACCTCACCAATGCGAACGGCGAACGCTTTATGGAACGTTATGCGCCGAACGCCAAAGACTTGGCCAGTCGCGATGTGGTTAGTCGCGCCATGACCGTGGAAATTTTAGAAGGCCGGGGTGTTGGTGAAAAGAAAGACCACATCAACCTGCACCTTGAACATTTAGGACCAGATGTTTTGGCCGAACGCTTGCCAGGTATTTCGGAAAGTTCGAAAGTGTTCGCAGGTGTCGACCTGACCCGCGAACCGATCCCTGTGATTCCCACCGCGCATTACAATATGGGTGGTATACCGACCAATATTCACGGTGAAGTTTTACGTCCAACGGCGGATGATCCCGAAGCAATATGCCCGGGCTTGATGGCGATTGGGGAAGCCGCATGCGTGTCGGTCCATGGCGCAAATCGGTTGGGGACAAACTCACTGTTGGACATTGTTGTATTTGGTCGGGCCGCCGCCATTCGCGCGCGCGATACGCTCAAGGCGGGCGCGGAACAAAAACCGCTGCCCGCCGATAGCGCCGAGAAAGCCTTGGATCGTTTCGATCGTATTCGTCATGCGGCAGGATCAAAACCGACCGCTGTTATTCGCGATGAGATGCAACAATCCATGCAACGCAATGCCGCTGTGTTTAGAGATGATAAAATTCTCACCGAAGGGCGAGATGCCATCGACAGCATTAAAGCCAGCCAGGCTGATCTTTCGGTTTCGGATCGTTCCTTAATTTGGAATTCAGATTTGGTCGAAGCGATGGAATTGGAAAACCTTTTGACCTGTGCACAAGCCACCGTTCACGGCGCGCTCAATCGCACCGAAAGCCGTGGTGCCCATGCGCGCGATGATTTCCCAGATCGCAACGATGATGAATGGATGAAGCACACGGTGACGTGGCACAATTCAGATAATTCGGTGAAGATCGGTTACCGTCCAGTTCATACGTGGACGTTGACAGATGAAGTCGAATACGTCGTTCCAAAAGCACGTGTGTATTAGGGGGGGGATGAAAAATGGTTGAATTTAATCTTCCCAAAAACTCCAAAATAACGCGGGGAAAAACATTTAAAGCCCCCGCTGGAACAAAACGCATCAAGCGTTTTCACATCTATCGTTTTGATCCAGATACGGGCGAGAACCCACGTCTGGACACATTCGATGTTGATGTAGATACGTGCGGCCCCATGGTCTTGGACGCTTTGATTAAGATCAAATCGGAAATGGACCCGACCCTGACGTTTCGCAGATCGTGCCGAGAAGGCGTGTGCGGGTCTTGTGCGTTTAATATCGATGGCACCAACACGTTGGCCTGCACCAAACCAATTTTATCCATTCGTGGTGCGATCAAGATTTATCCCTTGCCACACATGCCCGTGATTAAAGACTTGGTTCCAGATCTAAGTGTGCCTTATGCGCAGTACGCGTCGATTGAACCATGGCTGAAATCCGATACGCCAGCGCCGACATCGGAACGTCTGCAAAGCGTTGACGAGCGCCGTAAGTTGGATGGCATGTGGGAATGTATTTTATGTTTTTGTTGTCAAACCAGCTGCCCCAGTTATTGGTGGAACGGTGATCGCTATCTTGGTCCTGCGGTGTTGTTGCAAGCTTATCGTTGGATTGCCGATACGCGAGATGAAGCTTCGGGCGAACGTTTAGACAACGTCGACGATCCCTTCCGTTTGTATCGCTGTCACACCATCATGAACTGCACCAACACGTGCCCCAAACACCTAAACCCCGGCAAAGCCATTGCCGAGATCAAGAATCTGTTGTTGAAGCGGAAATAAGGTTGAGCCGTTGTGGTGGGTGCACGGGAAATGCTACTTTTTATTCAGAACATCATGTATTTGCAAAAGAAGTTCGTCACCTTTAATCGGCTTGTGCATCAGCGCATATCCGCTGCTTGATATTTCGCTTAAACGATCTGGACCCGTGTCCCCTGTTAAGAGGATGGCGGGTATATCTTCGCGGTAGTGTTCGCACAGATTAGATATCGCTTCTATGCCGGTCTTGTTATTCGCAAGGCGATAGTCAGCGACGATAATGTCGGGCCTTGTTAAAGGCAGTTCGAGCATGGCGTCAGCATTCTGACAATCAACGGCATCTGTTGCAACGACACAGTTTTTAGATGCAGATAACATCATTGATAAGCCATTGCGAACGGCCTCTTCGTCATCAATAACGATAATCGAAAGATTTTTGGGCATTTGTTTTTTGGTGGAAATGCCTTGTTTTCTGTCACGGTTTTTGGCTTTGTGATCAATGGGAACCGTTATCGAAAACATCGTCCCATGCCCAACTTTTGACGATAACGTCAAGTCGAGGTCAAGAAGTTTTGCTATTTTTTGAACGATGGAAAGCCCGAGCCCTAGGCCTTTCTGTGCAGACGAAGGCTTAACATCAAGCTGATAAAACTCATCAAAAATTTTAGATTGTTTATCTTCGGCAATTCCGACGCCTGTATCCAAAACTTGGATTTTAACATAGTCAGGACCCGCGCGCCGACAGCCCAAAAGAATTCGGCCTTGCTTTGTATTGTTAATGGCGTTGGCCATGAGGTTGCGCAGAATGTTTTCAAGCAACACCGGATCGGAAAACACATTGAGAGAAAATGGAACGCTGTCAAGTTGAAGACCTTTTTCGATCGCCACAGGGCTAAACTCATTTAAAAGGTGCTCAAACATTACAGGAATGGAAAAGACCTGTTTGTCAATTTTGACAACGCCAGCTTCAAGGCGGGAAAGGTCTAATAACCTGTTTAATATTTGTCCCAAGGATGCCGCTGATTGTTCAAGAAGCTTGATGATTTCGCGGTTGTCATGTGAGAGCTCGCTGTTCTTTAAGGCATAGAAAAAGAGGCTCATCGCCTGAAGAGGTTGGCGCATGTCGTGACTGGCCGCAGCTAGAAAAGTGGATTTGTCGTTATTGGCTTTATTGGTCGCTTCGATCAGTTCGTGTAAGCGCTCTTCTCGATCTGCAATTTTTCTGACAAACGCTTCGAGCGCAAGCCCCATATCAGAGATTTCATCATTGCCGCCATGGGGAATGTTTTCACTGGTGTCACCATCGGCCACCGCTCGCATGGCGCGCTGAACGGCGACGACCCGGCGACTCACATTTGTGTCCAGATACGACACAACCAACACAGCAAAAATGATGGCCCCTATAGAATAAAAGAAAAGGAGCACCACGGCTCTTTGAATGTCGGCCTGTGTTTCCAATATCAGCCCGTCTATTTCAGAAGAGACATCCTTTGCGAGACTGGCTACCGAAAATGACATGAGATCGGCATGATAGGCGTGCTTTAAAAGCTGGTTTTCAATATTTGTTTTCTTTGGCGGCGCCGGGTTTTCCTTTTCCAACGCTAGGACAAGCTCTTTGAAACTTTTTTCTAGGTTATGTTTGTTGAGCTGAATTTGATCAATTGTGTTGGCACCGTACCCCAGTTTAGAAATAATTTTAAGCTGTTGCTCAACGAAAAGGAATTGGTCGGTTATGCGATTTTTAAAAGCATCCCGGGTCCATTTGTCGCGTGTTCGAATAAGACTGGACGCGGCATTAATGATGCTTTCGCCTTGGCGGGATATTTCATAAGCCGCTGTAAGTGCGGGTAAACTTTCTGTGTGCAAACGTACAAGGCGCGTCTTGTGTTCAAGCAAAAGGACAATGTTCGACACACTGGAAATAACGCCTGTTATCGCCAGTAGTAAAAACGCCAGCAAAATGCGATGGCGGATGCTGTATAAAAATTTTGACACCCAACCTCCATTTATAATGGCAAAAGTTATCGCATGGTTTTCAGTGGGTCTGCTATCGTTAATTGTTCAACGATAATGACAAAATGCATATACACAATTTGAGTTATATTCAATATGGGGCGAAACTGATATTTTCAGGCCATACAGGTTGGTTGATAACATCTTGATATGCAGGATAAAGTTAGTCCGGCAAAGGAGGCATAATGAAGATTACGGTTCATTTTTTTGCTGTGCTTGCACTTGTGCTGGGACTTCAAACCATCGTGTTAAGTGAAACGAACAAAGCCTTCGCCGGCCCAACCTTGGACGCAACTCTTGCGAGAGGGAGCTTGTTATGCAGTACAGCAGGGCATCTCCACACCACACCTGTTAATTATGAAAAGCCAGGATCAATATCTGGATTTGACCGTGATTTTTGTCGTGCCATTGCGGCGGCGGTCTTAAATGATAAGTCCGCAATAGAGTTTATCCAGCTGGTCCCTAAAAATCGTTTCCAAGCCTTACAGGAAGGGGCGGTCGACATCTTGGTCCGCTCAACCACATGGACGTACAGTCGCGACACGTCTTTGGGCGTGCATTTTGCGGCCGTGAATTTCTATGATGGGCAGGGCTTTATTGCCCCAAAGAGCCTTGGCATTTCAAGTCTGAAGGACCTTCGAAAACAGAATAAAAAAGCCACGGCTTGTGTCGAAAAAGCCACGACATCAAGAGACAATGTCGATAATTACATAAACGATCATGACCTGCCGATCGAGGTGCTGGAGTTCAACGCGTTTGAAGAACTACGATATGCGTTCATCACAGGTCGTTGTAATTTGTTTACAGCGGATCGGTCGTATTTGGTCGAAGTTCGCAATACGACATTTCCCAAACCGGATGATTATGTTGTTTTGGAAGATGTCATTTCAAAAGAGCCCCTCGCCACAATCGTCAGAGATGACGATGCACAATGGTTAAATATCGTGCGTTGGGTTGTCTTTGCCACAATTCAGGCCGAAGAGCTTGGCATAACGTCTGCAAACGCAGATGCTTTAAGAACAGACGGAACAACGGACCAAAGAAACTTTTTGGGCGCTCATGATGATTTTGGAGCGTCCCTAGGGCTTGATAAAAACTGGGCCTATCAAGTTGTTAAGGCGGTCGGAAATTATGGCGAAATATTTGATCGCAATCTCGGTTTAGGAACCATATACAATCTTGATCGGGGCATTAATGATTTGTGGACGCGCGGCGGTCTGATGTATGCGCCACCATTTCATTAAGGCCTTAATTTTGGCATATCCTACATAAACCAGTCAGATTGACGGACAAATTGGATGGTGAACCAAAACACGATCCACAGGGCGGGGATCATGGGAAGGTAAGCCCCCACGTTCATGTTGCCGCGGCGGATTTGAAAGTACGTATAGCCGTAACAGCTGATCCAAACGATGGGAGACAGCAAACCCCAAGTCACAATAAACTGGGCAAATTCGACATCGCCATATGGAGTGTTATCCATATTCTGAAAGCCATTCCAAGCCATAAGAACGACCCAGATGATGGGCACAAAGGTGGCAAACCCGAGAATTTTCAACAAGCCTTTTTGCGCGGCTTGAATTTCTTCGGGCGAGCGGGGGTCTACACGTTTGTCGTCTGACATGGCAATTTCAGTCCTTAAAGAAAATATTTTTGGGACTATCGTCGTATCAGTGCCATTCGTCAACCATCTGTGTTCAAAAGGATCACTTTGCACATCAATTTTAGGTGCGAAAGATCCTGTTCTCCTTCTGCCGTCTGCATGGAAAAGGTGTTGGGTTCAAAACGAATGGGAAAGGTTATAAATTTTGGCTTGTCGTCGTTTGGCGCTTTGGGCAGGTGATCGGCGATGGTGGTTTGGGTTTGCATCAAAAACCAATTGAGAATCTCGACTTGGCTGAACGTGACGCCCGTTTCCTTTTGCGTGAAAATTTCCGCATGTTCTTTTTGCACCTCATAGATTTCAACGACCTCTTCTGCAATGGGAAGGTCTGTGCTGCAGGGATGGTAAAACGCAATATCCAGGGCGATGTGTTCAACGGTGTACGAACTCACGAAGCGGTCTCCTTGTCTTGACGAACGGGCTGGGTAAGCATTTTGTCTAAGCGTTGTTCCGAAGGATCGCGAAAAATGTCGAGGCCGATGGTCATGGTGCCGTGTCCACGTTCGGGTTGTGCGATATAAGTGCCAAAAAGACGGTCCCAGATGCTGAGATTAAAACCAAAGTTTGAATTTGTCTCGGCTTTGAGGATGGAATGATGAACACGGTGAAAATCGGGTGTGACGAACAACCACCTTAAAACGGCATCCAAACCCAACGGCAAACGCACATTGGCATGATTAAACATGGACATTGCGTTCAAGATCACCTCAAACAGTAACACCGCTACCGGACTTGCCCCAATCAGAACGATCACAGCAAATTTAATCGCCAAAGACAGCACGATTTCGAGGGGATGAAAGCGCACCCCCGTGGTGACGTCATAATCCAAGTCCGTATGGTGCAGCCGGTGCAGCCGCCAAAATAGCGGAACAAAATGAACCATTACATGCTGTAGCCAAATGGCAAGATCCATTAAAACAAGGACAAGAACGACTTCGGCCCAAAGGGGTAAATCCAACAAATTAAACAAGCCCCAGCCGTTACCTGAGCACATCGCCGCAAAGGCCACCGGGGCCATGGGCAATATAAGGCGGGCGATCGCGGTGTTTATAACGACAATACCAATATTGGAAACCCAACGCAGACGTTTTGAAACGGTTAAGGCGCGTCTGGGGGCGACAAGTTCCAGCCCAGCCATCACCGCAAAAATGCCTAAAAATGTGCCTAAGCGAATTTGTGGCTCGAAGGCTAAAATGTCTTGAAAGGTCATCATTGGAACAGTCTGCCCATTTGAAAGCCGTCAAGCAACTTTCTTCTAGCCAGAACGCCTTTCGTCCTTCAAACTCTTAAAGTTATTCGAACACTTAAGAACGGATTGTCTATATGAATGAGCCAGAAGGGTCGTCCCCAGGACCGTTGGCGGAATATAGAAATCGCATCGCCTCTGGTGAATTGCGTCATGACCCTGTGCAAGCGCTGGCTGTTGAAAAACTGCAAAGCTTGCACAAAGCCCTGAAGTCGTACCAGCCCGATAGGGGGGCGGCGGGGTGGAAAGATCGTTTCGGTCTTGGTCGGCGCAAAGAAATCCCCCCGCAAGGCATCTATTTTTACGGTGGTGTTGGTCGTGGCAAATCCATGTTGATGGATATGTTTTATGACGCGGCACCGATTAAACGCAAACGCCGCGTTCACTTTCATGCCTTCATGCAACAAGTTCACATTCGTTTGGCCGAGTATCGAAAGTTTAAAGGGCGAGAAGCCGACCCCATCCCGTTGGTCGCCGAGCAAGTGGCAAATGAGGCCAGCCTGTTTTGTTTTGATGAATTTCAAGTTTCCGACATTACGGACGCGATGATCCTCAAGCGTTTTTTTGAGAGCTTGTTTTCGTTTGGTGTTGTCGTCGTGGCGACCTCAAACCGTCCGCCGTGTGACCTTTATAAGGACGGACTACAGCGCGACCAATTCTTGCCGTTCATCGACTTGATCGAAGAAAAAATGGACCTGTTGGAATTGGCGGGAAAGACCGATTACCGTTTAGAGCAAATGCGCGCCTTAAACATCTATATCACGCCAGCAGATGACGCCGCCTTGGACAAGTTGGAAGACGCCTTTACGCGCCTGACTCATGGGGCGCGTCCTCATGCTGCATCGATCCCCGTTCAAGGTCGCGATGTCGCCATTCCAAAAGCCGCCCAAGGAGTTGCTCTTGTCAGCTTTGATGACATTTGTGGAAGACCCTTAGGCCCGGCGGATTTTTTAGAAATCGCCAGACGCTTTCACACCCTTATCATTCCGGGCATCCCCCAAATGACACCGGAAAACTTGGATAAGGCGAAGCGTTTTGTGACCTTGATCGACGCCATGTATGAAGGCCATGTGAAATTAATTTGTTCGGCAGACGTCGGGCCTTTTGAACTGTACCAAGAAGGTATCGGGGCTTTTGAGTTCGAACGCACGGCATCAAGACTGGTCGAAATGCAATCGGAGTCCTATATAAAATTAGGACATGCAAAAAGAAGTGGTTAAAGTGTTCGATAAATAAAATTGCATCAATAAAATTCTGAGGGAGAAAATAATGGCTCGTAACAAAATCGCACTCATCGGCGCTGGCAATATTGGTGGCACACTGGCCCACTTAGCCGGGCTTAAAGAACTTGGCGATATCGTCCTGTTTGATATCTTCTCTGGGATTCCCCAAGGCAAAGGTTTGGACTTGGCTCAATCTTCGACCATCGAAGGGTATGACGCCAAAATAACGGGCACGAAAAGTTACGCTCAAATCAAAGGTGCAGATGTTATCATCGTCACCGCAGGCGTGCCGCGTAAACCGGGCATGAGCCGCGATGATCTTTTGGGCATTAATGTTTCTGTGATGAAGCAAGTTGGCGCGGGCATTAAAAAATACGCCCCCAACGCATTCGTCATCTGCATCACCAATCCATTGGACGCGATGGTGTGGGCGTTGCGCGAAGCCTCGGGTCTGCCGCATCGTAAAGTGGTCGGCATGGCGGGTGTTCTCGACAGTGCGCGTTTCCGTTATTTCTTGGCCGATGAATTTAAAGTGTCCGTCGAAGATGTGACCGCGTTTGTTTTGGGTGGTCACGGCGATACCATGGTGCCTTTGGTGCGCTATTCCAACGTTGCGGGCATCCCGGTTCCTGATCTTGTGAAAATGAAATGGACCACGCAAAAACGTATTGATGACATTGTTCAGCGCACACGCGATGGCGGGGCCGAAATCGTTGGTCTTTTGAAAACCGGGTCCGCGTATTACGCCCCGGCATCCGCGGCCATTGAAATGGCGGAAGCCTACCTTAAAGATAAAAAACGCATCTTGCCGTGTGCCGCCCACTTGAAAGGCGAATACGGCGTGAAAGACATGTACGTCGGTGTGCCTGTCGTGATCGGGGCCAAAGGTGTCGAACGCATCGTTGAAATTAAACTTGAAAGCGAAGAAAAGAAGCTTTTCAATAAATCGGTAAGAGCCGTTCGCGGTCTGATCGCAGCGATTAAAAAGATGGAGCAAAAATCCGCACCAAAGAAAGCTCCGGCAAAAAGAAAAGCTCCAGCCAAAAAGAAGGTCACGGCGAAAAAGGCTCCCGCAAAAAAGACCGCGGTGAAAAAAGCTGTCGCGAAAAAAGCCCCGGTGAAGAAAGTCACGACTAAGGTTGCAGCACCGAAAAAGAAATAAGTCCACCCCGGATAAGGACCGTTTGATGAATATTCATGAGTATCAAGCTAAACAACTTCTCTCAGAATTTGGGGTCGCGGTGCCCAAGGGCAAAGTCGCCTATACCGCACCCGAAGCCGAAGCCGTCGCAAAGGACTTAGCCAAAGATATGGATGGCGATCCAGTGTGGGTGGTCAAATCACAAATTCACGCTGGCGGACGCGGTAAGGGTGGCGGCGTTAAAGTCGTTTCTTCCATCGAAGACGTGCGTGATACGGCGAACGAAATGCTTGGTATGCAACTGGTCACTCATCAAACCGGGCCTGCGGGTAAAGAAGTTAAGCGGGTTTATATTGAGGAAGGTTGCGATATTGCGCGCGAACTTTATCTCAGTTTTTTGATTGATCGTTCAACGTCTCGTATCACCGTTATGGCCTCGACCGAAGGCGGTATGGACATTGAAGAAGTCGCCGCGAAAACGCCTGAGAAAATTCTTAAAGTCACCATCGACCCAGCCACGGGGATGCTGCCCTTTCACGCCCGTCAATTGGCCTTTGGGCTGGGCCTTGAAGGCAAGCAAGTGAACTCAGCGGTTAAGCTTATGCTGGGCATGTATGCGGCATTTAATGCGCTGGATGCTTCGCTGGTCGAAATCAATCCCTTGGTGGTTACAGGCGAAGGCCAAGTGATGGCTTTGGATGCGAAGATGAACTTCGACGACAATGCTCTATTTCGTCAAAAAAATGTTTCAGATTTGCGCGACGAAGACGAAGAAGATCCCGCCGAACTCGAAGCTGCGAAGCATGACCTCAACTATATCAAACTCGATGGTTCGATCGGTTGTATGGTCAACGGTGCCGGGCTGGCTATGGCGACCATGGACATCATTAAACTGTTTGGCGGCGAGCCTGCGAACTTCCTAGACGTGGGCGGCGGGGCGACCAAAGAACGCGTCACCGAAGCTTTCAAACTCATCCTTTCAGATTCAAATGTCGAAGGCATCTTAGTCAATATCTTTGGCGGCATTATGCGCTGTGACGTGATTGCCGAAGGTGTGGTCGCTGCGGCGAGAGAGGTTAGCCTCAACGTACCGCTGGTGGTCAGGCTTGAAGGCACCAACGTCGAATTGGGTAAGAAGATTCTCGCTGAATCAGGATTGCCGATTGTATCTGCTGATGATCTGGGCGATGCCGCTCAAAAGATTGTCCAAGAAGTGAAGGAGGCAAGCTAAGATGTCTGTTCTCGTAAATTCCGACACCAAAGTTATTTGCCAAGGCTTCACCGGAGCGCAAGGCACATTCCACTCTGAACAAGCCATTGCGTATGGCACACAAATGGTTGGCGGTGTGACGCCCGGCAAGGGTGGTTCTGTCCACTTGGACCTGCCCGTATTTGATACCGTCGCCGAAGCGGTCGACGTCGCCGGAGCAAATGCCACGGTTATTTATGTTCCGCCACCATTTGCTGCCGATGCGATCTTAGAAGCCATTGACGCCGAAATCGAATTGGCGGTGTGTATTACCGAAGGCATTCCGGTTTTGGATATGTTGAAGGTCAAACGCGCGTTAGAAGGTTCGAAAACGCGTCTGATTGGCCCCAACTGTCCGGGAATCATTACGCCGGGTGAATGCAAAATTGGCATTATGCCGGGCCATATTCATGTGCCGGGTTCTGTCGGCATCGTTTCGCGATCGGGTACGTTGACTTACGAAGCCGTGGCGCAAACGACGAATGCAGGTCTGGGTCAAACAACGTGCATCGGCATCGGTGGTGATCCGATTAACGGCACCGACTTTATTGATTGCTTGGACATGTTTTTGGGTGACGATAAAACCGAAAGTATTGTCATGATCGGTGAAATCGGTGGCACAGCCGAAGAAGACGCCGCCGCGTTTTTGAAACAATCTAAAGTCAAAAAACCTGTCGTTGGATTTATTGCGGGCGTCACCGCACCGCCGGGACGACGCATGGGCCATGCCGGTGCGATTATCTCGGGCGGCAAAGGGACCGCGGGTGATAAAATCGAAGCCATGCGCAGTGCTGGAATTACAGTTGCGGAGTCTCCGGCGACTTTGGGCACCACGTTGACAGACGTGTTAAAGGGGTAACCTATAATGACCGATTCACCGCAAAATCGGACGGACTCCTTTTTAACCGGAGCAAATGCACTTTACGTGGCGGAACTGTATGCCCGTTACCTAGACGGTTCGGGTGAAGTCGACAGTTCGTGGTCGGACTTTTTTGCAACGCTCGAAGATGACGAACGTGAGGTCTTGGAAGATTTGCGCGGGGCGTCTTGGGCACCATCTGAAAGTGCGGTGATTGGTGAGTATGGCAACGGCGGCTTGATGGAAGCCGATTCAATGCCTTCGGAATATTCTCCGCAAGCGTCCTATGCTCAATCATCGCCCGATGTGCGCCCCAGCGCGGATGCTGTTCGCAGCGCCACAAAAGACACCATTCGCGCCTTGATGATTATTCGCGCCTATCGTATTCGCGGTCACATCATTGCGAACTTCGATCCCTTGGGGCTAGAAGGCGGCGAGCTTCATTCCGAGTTGGATTACCGAACCTATGGCTTTACCGATGGTGATCTTGATCATCCTATTTTCATTGATCATGTGCTGGGTTTGGAAACGGCGACTCTGCGCGAAATTTTAAACATCTTAAAAGACACCTATTGTGGATCGGTCGGTGTTGAATTTACGCACATCGGTCAGCCCGAAGCCAAGGCTTGGATTCAGCGCCGTATTGAAGGCATTCGCAATCAGACGGAGTTCACCCTCAAGGGCAAGCATGCCATCTTGGAACGCTTGGTGGAATCCGAAGGGTTCGAGCAATACCTTGACGTCAAATTCAAAGGCACCAAACGCTTTGGTTTGGATGGCGGTGAATCCGTCGTGCCCGCATTGGAACAAATCCTTAAGCGTGGCGGTCAACTTGGCATTAAATCCGTTACGTTGGGTATGGCGCACCGGGGCCGTTTGAATGTTCTGGCCTCTGTTTTGCGCAAACCTTATATGGCGATCTTTGCAGAATTTTTGGGCATTTCAATTACGCCCGACGAACTTGATGTTTCCGGTGATGTTAAATATCACCTCGGCACATCTGCGGACCGGGTGTTTGACAATGATACGGTTCACTTGTCGTTGGCCGCCAACCCATCTCACCTAGAAGCCGTAAATCCCATCGTGCTGGGCAAGGTGCGCGCCAAGCAAAACCAGCTCAACGATGTCGATCAGAATCATGTCATGGCGATTTTGCTGCACGGAGATGCGGCCTTTGCCGGTCAAGGTCTGGTGGCGGAAACTTTGGATATGTCGCAACTTCGCGGTTACACCACGGGCGGCACGATCCATGTCATCATCAACAATCAAATTGGCTTTACCACACACCCTTCATTTTCGCGTTCATCGCCATATCCGTCTGACGTGGCGAAGATGATCGAAGCGCCAATTTTCCATGTGAACGGAGACGATCCCGAAGCCGTGGTCCACGCATCACGTATTGCGATGGAATTTAGACAGGAATTTAAACGGGATGTGATTTTGGATATCTTCTGTTATCGCCGTCACGGGCATAACGAAGCTGATGAGCCGATGTTCACCAACCCGATTATGTACAAGACCATTGCCGACCACCCGACCACGCGTGAAATTTATGCGCGCAAGCTTATCGAAGAAGGTGTGATCAGCCAATCTGATGCCGACGAAATGGTCAGCAATTTCTATGCGCATCTTGATAAAGAACGTGCCGCCGCCGAAAACTACAAGCCTAACAAAGCCGATTGGCTTGAAGGCAAATGGAAAGGCTTGTTCTATCTGGAAGGTGCCGAAGAATTACGCGACGATGACACATCGGTCGAAATGGATACGCTTCAAGAAGTCGGGCGCGCCATTTCCGAGCCGCCCAAAAATTTCGAATTGAATTCAAAAATCCGCCGCCAGTTGGCCAACAAACGTAAAATGATCGATTCTCAGGCCCACGTGGATTGGGCCACAGCCGAGGCTTTGGCCTATGGAACGCTGTTGGTGCAAGGTCACGGTGTGCGCTTGTCCGGGCAAGATTCGGGACGCGGGACATTTTCTCATCGCCATTCCGTTTTGGTCGATCAAAATAACGAAGAACGTTACATCCCGCTCAACCATATCCGCCCCGGCAATCAATCCCATTATGAAGTGATCGATAGTCCGCTATCAGAAGCGGGCGTGTTGGGTTTTGAATATGGGTATTCATTGTCCGAACCGCACGGCTTAACCATTTGGGAAGCCCAGTTCGGTGACTTTGCAAACGGGGCGCAGGTCATTATTGATCAGTTCGTCTCGTCGGGTGAAACCAAGTGGTTGCGCATGTCGGGTCTGGTGATGTTGTTGCCGCATGGTTATGAAGGCCAAGGCCCAGAACACAGCTCGGCGCGTGTCGAACGCTATCTGCAACTGTGCGCAGAAAATAATATGCAGGTGGTCAACTGCACCACACCGGCACAGTTCTTCCATGTTTTGCGGCGTCAGGTCTGTCGCAACTTCAGAAAGCCTTTGATTGTGATGTCGCCGAAATCATTACTGCGTCACAAACTGGTTTATTCCAATTTGGGTGAAATGGGACCCGACACGCGTTTTCGGCGTGTGCTTCCTGAACACGATCGGTTGGTTTTGGACAAAAATGTGCGTCGCGTCATCGTGTGCACCGGTAAAGTTTATTACGATCTTTTGCAAACCCGCAGGGACCGAGAAATCAA
>Ga0316189_10001292_pt1 | contig 24922 bp, 20 predicted proteins | sample LowCovwburrow_MG_FD_204930 | JGI IMG/M metagenome (GOLD analysis project Ga0316189, IMG submission 204930) | Coastal sediment microbial communities from Maine, United States - Lowes Cove worm burrow | ecosystem: Environmental > Aquatic > Marine > Coastal > Sediment | place: USA: Maine... | reverse complement strand
GCTGATGAAGCCCTTGCTCTGGGGGCTGTCGCATGAATGGGGGGTTCTCGCGTTCGGTGGCGGTTTCGGCGATGATGCGCGCATGGTGAATGTGCGTCGTGTTGAGCGGGACCAGTTGTTGTTGATGCCGCCGTCGTTGTCTGATTGGTTGCCCGCTGATCATCTGGCTTGGTTCGTCGTCGATGTGGTCGCCGAGTTGGACATGTCGGGCTTCTATCGGTCGTTGCGGGCTGACGGCCGTGGGGGTGCTTCGTATGATCCGGAAGTCATGCTCGGTGTCTTGTTGTATGCGTACTGCGTGGGAGAACGCTCGAGCCGCCGTATCGAGCAACGGCTCTGTGATGATGTCGCGTTCCGGGTCGTTGGGGCGAACCAGGCGCCGGATCATGCCACGTTGGCCCGGTTCCGTCGCCGCCATCAGGACGCGATTGCTGGCGTGTTCTCCCAGGTGGTGGCGTTGTGCATAGCCGAGGGCCTGGTGGAGTCGGGTGTGGTCGCGATCGATGGGACGAAGATCGAAGCCGACGTGTCCGTCGGGTCGTCGGTGACGCGGCGTCAGATCGTCGACGAGATCCTCGAAGAGGCCGAAGCAGTTGATGCTGCCGAGGATCTCGAGTACGGGGAACGCCGTGGCGACGAGCTTCCCGAGAAGTGGGTGGATCGGCGTGATCGTCGGGCCCGGTTGCGTGAAGCACTGCGTCAACTCGACGCTGACGGTCCGTCCGATGCCGAGTCGTATCAGGCCGATCGCTCGGCGAGAGAGGCCGCGTTGGGCCGCAAGCTTGGTGGCCGTCGAGCAGATCCGGCATTGAAGCGGGCGGGTGCGGCTCGGACCCGCAGAATCAACGTCACCGACCCGGACAGCCGCACGCTCAAAGACCGTCACCGGTTCATCTGGGGATACAACGCACAAGCAGCCGTCACCGAAGACCAGATCGTCGTCGCTGCCGAAGTCACGACCGCCGCGCGGGACTCGGTCGTCTTCGAAACAATGGTTGCCGCTACCGAGGAGAGCCTCGCAGATACCGGCGCCGACCGGATCGAGACGTTCGTTGCCGATACCGGCTACTGGAGCATCCCCAATGCCACACTCGATATCGATGCTGACGTGTTGATCACCCCGATGCCCCTGACCGGGGGCATCACCGACCCGAACGATCCCCGCCTCGCTCACCGCCGGCACGTCATCGAACGTCTCGACGGAGGGGAGATCACCCTCACGGCAGCCGCCGCCGAGATGGAGATGTCAACCACCACGGCCCGCAAACTCCTGGGGAACCATCGCTCGGGTCGCCCAGACCCAGTCGAGGTCCGACAAGCAATGGTTGAACGGCTCGCCACCGACAAAGGGGCGGCTGTCTACGCCAAACGCAAGACCACCGTCGAGACGGTCTTCGGGAACATCAAAGCCAACCTCAGGTTCCGGCGATTCTCAAACAGAGGACTCGACGCCACATCAAGCGAGTGGCGACTCGTCTGCACAGTCCACAACCTGCTCAAGATCCACCGGCAACGACTCGCCGCCACCTGAACCCGGAACCAGAACCGACGCGCCCCCATCCAGACACACCGAAACCCCCGCCCCGAGGACCATCCATGCGACAGCCCCCAGTGCAAGGGTTTCAAGTGGTGGTCAGGGGCAGGGTCGAACTGCCGACCTCTGGTTTTTCAGACCAGCGCTCTACCAGCTGAGCTACCTGACCGAGAGACACCTACGCCCAGGCCGAGACCCAGGCGGGAGTGTCTGGCGGGAGCGACGGGATTTGAACCCGCGACCTCCGGCTTGACAGGCCGGCGTGAACTCCAGACTTCACCACGCCCCCGTACGTGCCCCCAGGGGAATTCGAATCCCCGTTGCCGCCTTGAAAGGGCGGAGTCCTAGGCCGCTGGACGATGGGGGCAGGGCCCCGAAAGCATAACGGCCTTGGATAGGCAGTGAGTACTGGAGTATATCGACCCAATTCCCTTGTCAACATGCGGACCAGAGTCGTCTTTCCTGGAGGACAGGGCCATCCGGCCCTCCCCAGGAGTGGACACACCACTTAACCTGCGCATATCCGTTCGCGATCTGGAGGTAGATGTGGCCGAAAAAACTCTCGAGAATTTGATGTCGGAGGAGCGAGTCTTCCCGCCGTCCGAGGCATTTGTCGCTGCGGCAAACGCCGGCCCGGAGATCTACGAAGAGTCTGAGGACTGGGAAGCCTGGTGGATGAAGCAGGCGCTTGAGCGCATCAGCTGGTACCAGGAACCGACCGTCGGCCTCAACGACGAGAACGCTCCGTTCTTCAAGTGGTTCGAGGACGGGAAGCTGAACCTCTCCTACAACTGCCTCGACCGTCACCTCGAGACCATCCCTGACAAGGTTGCGTACCACTGGGTCGGCGAGCCCGGCGACACCCGTGACATCACCTTCAAGGAACTCCACGAAGAGGTCTCCAAGTTCGCCAACGGGCTCAAGTCCCTCGGCGTCGAGAAGGGTGATCGCGTCGCCGTCTACATGGGCATGATTCCCGAGCTGCCGATCACGCTGCTCGCCTGTGCCCGTATCGGCGCCATCCACTCGGTCGTGTTCGGTGGCTTCTCCTCCGACTCACTGGCCGATCGCATCCAGGACGGCGAGGCGAAGGTCCTCGTCACCCAGGACGGGTCATGGCGCAAGGGCGGGGTCTTCCCGCTGAAGGAACACGCCGACGTCTCCGTCGCCGCTTCTCCCTCGATCGACAAGGTCGTGGTCGTCAAGCGCACCGAGAACGATGTCAACATGACCGAAGGTCGGGACATCTGGTGGAGCGACCTGATGGCCGACCAGTCAGCCGACTGTGAGCCGGAGGTCATGGACGCCGAGGACACGCTCTTCGTCCTGTACACCTCGGGGACTACCGGGAAGCCCAAGGGCATCGTTCACACGCAGGGCGGCTATCTGGCCGGCGTCATGGCGACGCACGATCTCGTGTTCGACATCAAGGACGACGACGTCTTCTGGTGTACGGCGGACATCGGCTGGGTCACCGGCCACTCCTACATCGTGTATGGACCGCTGGCCAACGGGACCACCGGCGTCATGTTCGAGGGTGCCCCCGACTACCCGGACTTCGACCGTCTGTGGAAGATCGTCGAGGACTACAAGGTCTCGGTCTTCTACACGGCTCCGACGGCCATTCGCGCGTTCATGAAGTGGGGCGACAAGTACCCCGCGATGCACGACCTGTCGTCGCTGCGTGTCCTCGGTACGGTCGGTGAGCCGATCAACCCCGAGGCATGGATGTGGTACAACGAGCACATCGGCCTCAACAACTGCCCGATCGTCGACACGTGGTGGCAGACCGAGACCGGCGCCATGATGATCGCACCGCTCCCCGGAGCGCTCCCCACGAAGCCCGGTTCGGCAACGCGACCGTTCCCCGGCATCGGCATCACCGTCGTCGACGACGACGGCGTTGAGGTCGGCATCCCGGGCGGCGGGTTCCTCGCCATCCCCCATGCGTGGCCATCGATGCTGCGTGGTATTTGGGGCGATCCAGAGCGCTATGTCGAGACCTACTGGTCGCGGTTCGACGGGATGTACTTCCCGGGTGACGGCGCCAAGCGCGACGATGACGGCTACTTCTGGCTGCTCGGCCGTGTCGACGACATCATGTTGATCGCCGGCCACAACATCTCGACCACCGAGGTCGAGTCGGCGCTCGTATCGCATCCGGCTGTTGCTGAGGCGGCGGTCGTCGGCCGCGCCGATCCGGTCACCGGCCAGGCCATCGCGGCGTTCGTCACGGTCCGCGGTGGCGTTGTCGGCGACGAGGCGTTGCTCCAGGACCTGCGTAACCACGTCGCCGAGACGATCGGCCCGATCGCGAAGCCGAAGAGCATCGTGTTCACGCCCGACCTACCGAAGACGCGGTCCGGCAAGATCATGCGACGCCTGCTCAAGGACATCTCGGAACAGCGCCAACTCGGCGATGTGACGACGCTGGCCAACGCAGACATCGTTGCCGAGCTCACGTTGGAGGCCGCAGGCACGGAAGACTGATCAGCCAAACGACCACGGCGCATCCACGCGGCTCCGGTCGCGTGGATGCCCGCGTTCGGGGTACGAAGTGACCTCCCGATCGTGTGCGCCAGGTCTAGCCTTCCGGCATGACTCCGACTCCTGAAGCGCCGAGCCGCGAGTACGTGGACGGTGCGACCGCGATCGTGCGCGGAGCGATCGACGCCGGTTGCACGTTCTTCGCCGGCTACCCCATCACTCCCGCATCAGGGATCCTCATGGCGATGATGCGCGAACTCCCCAAGGTGGGTGGCGTCGCCATGCAGGGCGAGGATGAGATTGCCTCGATGGGCATGTGCTTGGGCGCTGCCATGGCCGGAGCGAAGTCGATGACCGCGACCTCGGGGCCTGGGATCAGCCTCTACTCGGAGAACATCGGCCTTGCGATCATGGGCGAAGTCCCGCTCGTCATCGTCGATGTGCAGCGCCTCGGCCCGGCGACCGGCGGCGCCACCACTGTCGCGCAAGGCGACATCCAGTTCGTACGGTGGGGTACCGGCGGGGGATACCCCGTGATCGTGCTCGCACCATCGAGCGTCCCGGAGTCCTACGGACTGACCGCCAAGGCGTTCGAACTTGCCGAACGATTCCGGTGCCCGGTCTTCCTGCTGACCGACAAGGAACTCGCGATGACCTTGTCGGCGGTCGACATCGACGAGTACGCCGAAGTCGGCGTTGTTGATCGGATCGAGAAGGACGGCGGCCTGCCGTACGCGTGGCATCCGCCCGATGCCGTTGAACCGATGCGGAGGTACGGCGAAGGGGACCCGTTCCGTCTGACGGGATCGACGCACGACGAGGGCGCCTACATCACCAAGAACGCCGAGAAGGTCGGTGCCCTCAACCAGCACTTGATCGACAAGATCGAAGCGCACCGCGACGAGATCGAGATGGTCGACGCCGATCTGGAGACGGGGGCCGACACGCTGGTCATCTCCTATGGCGTCACCGCGGGAGCCGCGCGTGGTGCGATTGCCAAGCTTCGGATGGAGGGAGTCAAGGCGTCGGGGCTGGTCCTGCAAAGCCTCTGGCCGATTCCCGAGATGGCACTCGCCGCCGCGTTCGAGGGGGTCAAGCGGATCGTCATTCCGGAACTCAACATGGGTCTATACCGGCGAGAGATCGAACGCATCGCCGGCGACCGCGAGGTACACGGCGTGAACCGGATCGACGGCACGCTGATCACCGTCGATGAGATCGCCGAGGCCGTGCAATGAGCACGATCACGATCACCCCCATCGCCACGTTCCGCACCGACGATCCCTACCCGTTCTGCCCGGGGTGTGGCCACGGCCCGATCCTCGATCGCCTCAACGAAGCGATGATCAAACTCGAACTCGACCCTGCAAACGTCGTGATCGTCTCCGATATCGGCTGCTCCGGGCTCTCCGACCAGTACTTCAACACCTCAGCGTTCCACGGACTCCACGGCCGGTCGATCACCTACGCCACCGGGATCAAGCTCGCCAACCCCGACCTCGAGGTCGTCGTCATCATGGGCGACGGAGGGACGGGTATTGGTGGAGCGCACCTGCTCTCCGCGGCACGCCGCAACATCGGGATCACCGTCATCGTGATGAACAACCTCAACTTCGGCATGACCGGTGGGCAGCATTCGACGACGACACCCGAGGGCGGCGTCACGTCGACAACGCCCCTCGGCAATCTCGAACACCCCCTCGACATCTGCGCGACCGTTGGCGTGAACGGTGCCGCCTACGTGTACCGCGGGTCGTCGTTCGACAAGGACCTGGCGGATCGGTTCGTCGCGGCGATGACCAAGCCCGGCTTCGCGCTGCTCGACGTGTGGGATCTGTGCACCGCCTACTACGTGCGGTCGAACAAGTTCACCCGGGCAGGAATGGAAGAGTCGATGCGGTCCTGGGGCATGGAACCCGGCCTGCTGTTCGAGCGATCGGTGACGGAGTACGCAGCCGGCTACCGGGCCGCACATGTTGCGGTCGCAGGATCACCGGTTGCTGGTGCTCGCCCGGTGCCGGTCGACTTCCAGCACACGCTGGATCGACCGATGTCGATCGTCGTTGCCGGTTCCGCCGGCGGCAAGGTGCGGTCGGCAGCCCGGCTGGTTGCAGTTGGCGGAATTCGGTCGGGCCTTTGGGCCGCGCAGCGCGACGACTACCCCGTGACGGTGAAGGCAGGTCACTCGGTGACCGAGATGTGGCTTGCCCCGGAGGAAATGCCGCTGACGGCGGTGACGAGCCCGGACGTCCTCGGGATCATCTCCGCCGACGGCTACAGCAAGGCAGGTCCATATCTTTCTGGCATGAGCTCCGACGACCTCGTGCTCACCATCCCCGACTACGCCGATGTCATGACGGGCGCCCGCGTCGTGGTGATCGATCCGAAGGCCGCCCCCGCTCGGATCCCGAAGACATCTCTGGGTCTGGTGTTCCTCACCGCCGCGCTCGTCCTCACAGACCCCTATCCGATCGAGGCACTGCGAGAATCCGCCGGCGCCGGGTCGTTCTCCGAGGTCAATCGCCAAGCGGTCGAGACCGGGATTGACCTCGCCAGTGGCTGACCTGATGAGCGAATCAGATGTCGTTGCGAGCCTTGCCGTCACGCTCGATGGATACGTGTGTCGGACCGATGGGTCCGTCGACTATCTCGAGAACTACCCGATTGAGGAGTTCGACTTCGATGCGTTCCTGGCCGGTATCGGTGCGCTGATCATGGGGAGCACGTCATATGTGCAGGCTGTCGAGTGGGGATGGTTGTGGGGCGACCGTCCGACGATGGTGCTCACCACCCGCACCGATCTCCCGGTGCCTGACGGCGCCGACATTCGGTTCGCATCGATGCCAACCGCCGACGCGATCCGATCGTTTTCGGCGGAGACCCCGAAGCGTCTGTGGGTGTTCGGCGGGGGGATGCTTGTCACCGACGGTTTGCGCGGCGGTGCGGTCGAAACCCTGGACATCACGGTGATGCCCCTGGCACTCGGCAGCGGGATCCCGCTCTTCGCTGACGCGTACGACGGACCGATGCGCTTGGTCGAATCCGTGCCATACGCCATCGGTGCGATCCGCTTGGTGTACGACACCCGGCCGGGTTGATCAGCTGCTGGTCGGCACTACCAGCCGCTCTGGTAGGCCGATCCGGTCAACGGTTCTAGGTCGCTGTCGTAGAGCAGGCACTCGCCGATGCGTTGGCCCGACTCCCACAAGTCCGGTCCAGGCCAGAGGCGGTAGATGACGAGGGATGAGGATTCGTAGTCACGGGCGACATACGCTTCGAATTCCCCTCGACACACCTCCTCGAGTTCCTCGCTGACGGCGTCCTCTCCGGGGAACGGGCCGGGTAGGTACTCGTGGAGGTAGTACACCTCGTTGTCATGCGGACCATCGCAGGATGTCGTGGTGTAGTCGTCGCCTGCGAAGTAGTACTCCAACTCGCTGTCATCGATGCACTCACCCACCGCCAGTCCGTACTCGCTGGGTGCAGTCACGACGACCGTCGTTTCGGCGATGGTGGTTCGACCCGCTGCTCCGGTCGAGTCGGAGTCCTCGAACGGATTTGTGACCGTGACTGACCCGGCCAGGATCGCCGCGGCGGCCACAACGGCGAGGATCGTCCCAACGATCGCTGCCACGACGGCCGCGACAACCCAGTTGCTCTGCGAACGGGGCTGTGCCGGTGTCGGCGGGGCGTGTGCCGTGACCGGTCGACGTGCAGCTGCGACCACCTCGGGGTCCTGCTGGGTGGCCGCGATTTCCTCAGAGAGGACGTGGCCGCAGTTTGGACACTGCGGCGAGATCGTCGAGACGCGATCGCCACATTCGGGACAGTCAATCAGCGCCAACGCGCATCCTCCTGAGTCTGACGCCGATCCTAGCGACCGCCGACCATGCCCCATGAGGCGCTCGGGATCATGTGTCGAGGCTGTGGCGGGACCGTAGACTCTGCCAGGCAACGCGGCGTTCGGACGCGCGTGGCTGTTCACCCCCGACCCGAATGGAGCATTGTGGCATCGGCTGGTAGTCGGTCCATCATCGGTACCCGGCTGATCGAGCAGATCTCCAATCGACTCGGACGGAACCTGCCCATCCGTCGATCCCTGCCCGACGGCGGACGCCTCCACATCGATCGGCAGTTGCCGTTCCTGATCGTCTATCGCCCGCCCGGCGACGGTGATGACGCCGGTGCTGCACGCTTCGTGAAGGGCGAGGCCTCGTATCTCATCGCTCCGCGGCATCGCAAGCATCGGCAACAGACCGCCGTCTTGATTTCGACAATCGCCGAAGCGATGACGGACGTATTCGGAGGCTTCTTGATCGTTGAGGTTTGGGACGGACCCGATGGAGAGAACGGGGTCATGCCGGACGGCGCCCCGCGGCCGCCGGGATTCAAGGTGGTTGTTGCGCGGCGCGAGGCCGAATCTCCGAGCGTTGTCCGCTTGCTGAAGGGACTGAGCCGGGTGGAGATCGCCGGCGTGCCGGCGGAGGTCGAACTCGCTGCGGGAGGCCGCCTCTCACCACCGGAGCTCCCCAGGATTTCGCGTTCGTTTGGGACGGCGACGTCACCGGTCCGGGTGACGGGAATCGAGGTGAGGCCGGTATATCGCGATGGCGATACCGGAGAGGTCTATCCGGTCGTTGCCCGGGCTCTCCGCCGGCAGGTGTCGCGGGCGCTCCAGCAGGCGCTCTACGAGTTTGCGTTCAGTCAGACCACCCATCGCCCGAGGCACTATCAGGCACTTGGTCGTCGCGCGTTCGTGCGAGCCGCGGCCCGCGTCGATCGCGAGCTCGCTGCTGTGGACTCGGCATTCGACCTGCTGCTCATGGCGTCGCCCGTGAACACGATCGCTGAGTTCAGCGCCTTCCGGCGAAGAAAGTTCAGCCGGCCTCCGCGGTTCGCCTACCGGCATCTCGACGTTGACCCGACAGCGCTGAAGCGGGCACTGTACGCGATTCCCATCGAGCGGGTCGAGGACCCCACACTCGAGTCGATCTTCCGCGAGAAGCAGAGGGAGTTGTCGCTGCAACTCGACCTTCTCGGCGACCGCGGCACGACGCGATTCCTTCCCTCGAGCATCGCCCTATACGGGGCTGTGGATCCCGGCATGGTGGCAACCGCCCACGACCTCCTCACACGGTTGCCGCCCGCCGAATCGAAGCGCAGGGGTACGAGTGTCGGCGCCGAGGCCTTCGCAGCGGCTGCTGTCGATGAGATCGAGCGCTATCGACTTGTCGACCCGAGCATCGGTGCCGCCGTGGAGTTGCGTGACGACGTGACGTCACTCGTCGTCTCCCAGGGGAACCTGCTCGTTGGTTCGAAAATGCGGTTTGCCGGGCATCGAGTTGAGCCGCTCATCCAGCACGAGGTGGGAACCCATGTCCTGACGTACTGGAACGGCACCGCCCAACGGTTCAAGCTCCTCGCAACCGGCCTAGCCGGATACGACGAACTGCAGGAGGGTCTCGCCGTGCTCGCTGAGTACCTCGTTGCCGGGCTCACCGAGGCTCGCCTTCGCACGCTCGCGGCTCGCGTGATCGCGGCTCGCGCCGTCAGCGACGGCAGCGAATTCGTCGAGACGTTCGATCTTCTGACTGGCGGCTACGACATGACTCCGCGTACGGCGTTCCAGATCGCTGCACGCGTTCACCGCAGCGGAGGATTCGTCAAGGATGCCATCTACCTCCGGGGTCTCCAGCGCGTGGTGGAGTACCTTGGCGATGGTGGGCGCCTTGAGACCCTTCTGGTCGGCAAGATCTCGGTGAGTCACGCACCGGTCATAGAGGAGCTCCAGCGACGGCGGGTCCTGGTGCCGCCGCCGTTGCGGCCCGGCTATCTCGACCAGCCAGACACGCACTATCGCCTGGAGCGCCTGCGTGACAATGATGACCTCGTGGCGCTCACCGAACTGCGGTAGGCGCTGAAGCAAGGATGTCCCGAGTGGCATCCGTCGCCGTAGCGAGTGCGTCGCCGATTGCGGCAAGCACGGCCTCGTCGACTTCCCCGGTCCACTCGTCCATGAAGATCTTCTTCATCTCGATCGCGAGCGCGCAACCGCGGCCGGCGTACCGCTCGTTGATCCAGCGGCTCATGTAGCCGCCCTTGAACCGGACGTTCTCTCGCACATCGAGATGACCTCCGTCGAACGGCGCTTTTGCCATCGCGGTCGAAAACGCATCGACGACATCGGCCCACAGCGCGCGGTCGACCGTACCGGTACCGACGTTGACCTCGGGGTTCAGTGCCGGGTCATCGACCGGGGCGTCGGGTCCACCTCGTCGATGGTTGTACGAGTGGAGATCGATGACGACGAACCTGGGGTGGTTCGCGGCCACCTCGTCGCACACGGTCGCCAGATCTCGATAGAACGCGTCGTAGTTGGAGAGGGAGCCTTGGACGACTCCGTCGGGCAACGGGGATGTCCAGAGATCGAGCGACCAGGCCGCGTCGGAGTCGAGATACACGGCGCCGTCCCTCGGCCGGTTGACGTCGACCTCGAACCGCGAGGTACGAACGCCGATCTGGTTGCTCGAGATGGGGAGCCATCGATCGGTGAACGGGTCCTCCTCGCGAAGACGCACGCCATCGTCGAGGGCTGTCCATCGGGCGAAGTCGGACCGGAGGTCGTGTCCGGCGTGAATCGCCGTGGCAATGATCGGATCGCCGGAGTCGGTGGCGATTGTCCAACCTGCGTCGGTCATAGTGTTGCCATCTCCGAGTTCTCGAAGCTCCGCCGGTAGTACGTCATGTAGTCCACCTTGTTCTCGAGTGCGTCGATGACTGCCTCCGAGAAGTTCACGCCCTCCTGCTTCTGCGCCGACCCAAGGCCGCCAGGCGAGAACACGTTGATCTCCATCAGTTTGTCGCCCACGATGTCGAGGCCGACGAGGAACATCCCGTCCTGGACCAGTTTGGGTCGGACCATCTCGGCGAGACGAAGTGCGTCGTCGTCCAGGTGGGCCTTGCCGAGCGTGCCGCCAGCGTGAACGTTGGAGCGCATATCTCCGCCGGTGCGGATTCGACGGAATGCCGCGTAGCGGCCGCGATGACGCAGCGGCCTGCCGTTCATGAGGAACAGCCGGGTATCACCGTCCTCCGCCCGTGTGAGGTACTCCTGAGCGATCACGTACCCATCACGCGTAACGGCGTCGATGATTTGGTTCAAGTTCGCGACGTCGTCGGATCGAACCAGGAACACGCCGTCGCCTCCTGATCCCTGCAGCGGCTTCAACACACACTTGCCGCGATCGGCCACGAATGCCTTGATCTCGTTGCGATCGCGCGTGATGAGCGTTTCGGGCCGCACTTCCTCGGGAAACGTCTGGAAGTACATCTTGTTCTGTGCCTTAGCGAGTCCGTTCGGATCGTTCAGCACGATCACGCCGTGGCGCATGGCAATCCGCCCGAAGTCGATGGCCGCGGTCTTGGCCCACTCCCGCTTCCCCTTCTCGGTCGACGGGTCGTTGCGAAGCATGAGGATGTCGAGGTCGTCGACGGTGACGCGGTCCTGAATGGCGCTCTTGCCCCGGAGATCTCTGAGGTAGGCCTGGCCGGTTGTGTGTCTGGCCCGATGGACGCGGCGGGCCCGCGCCTTCACATTCTCATCGGGGTCGTATGCCAGATCCCCCACGCCGATCACCCACGCCTCATGGCCGCGGTTTGTCGCAGCAATTCCGAGTCGGGTGGTGGTGTAGCCGGGTTCTTCGGTGGCGATATCGTTGACGACGAATGCAATCCTCAATGTGGTCTCCTTCTGGTGATGGGGTGGTCGTGTACGTACGGCGGGACCCGTCAAGCGTGGTCGGGTGAGATGCCTCGCAGGAGAACCTCCAAGAGGTGTTCGAATGATCTGTCCAGATCGGCGCTCGGGTCGAACCCGAGCGTGGTCTCGAGGATGACGAATCCCCTGATCGCACTGTGGATCGCTCGAGCGTCGTCGATGATGCGATCCTCCGCCACGCCGAGGCCGTCAACGATGCGCACGAAGAGTTCGGTGATTGAGGTAATGGCCTCAGTGGTCTCCGGCACAGGGTCGCCGAGCAGAAGGGTTGCCGCCGCGAACTGGCCGGGATGGTCGACAGCGAACCGGCGATATGCGGCCCCAACCGCCAACAGGGCATCACGTCCTGACCGCGCAATCGCGGCATCGCGCAGTGCCATCGTCAATGCCTCAGAGGCGGCGGCAGCGACGTTCTGACGAAGACCGCTGAGGCCCTCCACGTGGTTGTACAGGGCGGACGATTGAACGCCGAGCTCGCCCGCCACCCTGGAGAGGGTCAGCTCATCCGGTCCGTCCGCATCAAGGACGTCGAGCGCAGCATCGGTCACATCTTCAGAATCAATCCGTTGTTTCACCATGCTGACAGTATACCTGGCGATTACGACGATGCCTCTAGATAGCGTGAAGGAACATTAATATAATGTGAATAGAAGTCATACAAGGTGACGAGTCGTTCCACATCGCAGACGCACCGGGAGACCGGGTCGTGATGCGGCAGGGGAGCGACTGGTCCCAAGGCATAGGAGGCTGATGTCATGAGGTGGAGTCCGCAGCCGCTTGCCGCCGACGCTTCGTCCGAGGTGAGCAACGCTGTGACCGACGCCGTTGGCTGGCGCACATCCATCCGAACCGCGGGTCGCCTCGGTTTCGGGCGGTGCGAGTGGCATAGGCTGGAATCACGCGGTCTCCCTGTCGCAGATCGAGATCCGGGCGTCATCGGAAACGAGGTCCCTGTTCGCCCCACCATTCTCGGGCCGGGGATGCTTCCGTAGCGCTCCGCTGGGCGTCCGACGACCACCGAAACAAGTACGAAGCCCGCAGCGACCGACGCTACCGGACTTCGTACAACTCCCACCCGCCGGGCACACCCTTGAGATCGAATGTGCCGATTGGCTCGTAATGGATCGCGGAACCCACCGTGAGATCCTTGACGGTGCGTGATACGGCGATGCCACCATCCGGCGTGTGATCGATCACCCTCGATGCGATGTGCACGCCAATCCCGCCGATGTCGCCATCGTGCAGCGTGATCTCTCCCGTGTGGAGACCGGCCCGCATCTCGATGCCGAGCGCGCGAACCTCATTCAGGATCGCGCGGGCCGTCGACACCGCCTTGGCCGGTGCGTCGAAGATGGCCAGGTATCCATCACCAGTACTGCTAATAGCGGTCCCGCCGAAGCGCTCAATCTGCCGCTCACAGATGCGGTTCGCTGCTTCAAGGATGTCGAGCCAGGCCTCGTCTCCGACCTCCGCAGCGCGTTCAGTCGACCCGACGATGTCCGTGAACAGCACCGTCGCGAGGCGGCGGTCGGATTCGGTGTGCATGACTTCGCCGGTCACGAAGTCCTCGACCCGATCGAGGATCTCGGTGAAGTTGCCGACGTGGAACGGATGCGAGTCGGCTCCTTCCAACTCGACCCACTCGGCCCCCGGGATACGGTCGGCGATCCACTTGCCGAAGGCAACCCGGTGATACACATTGTCCCGGCGGTGGATCACAAGGGTGGGGACCGAAACCAGCGGCAGCGCCGAGGTCACGTCGACACGCTGCTGCCACGCGTACCCGAACTCGAGCATCCCCGGCGGCATCATCGATCGCTGGAACTTGACCCACCACCGTCGGAACCTGGGGTCATCTGCGACCGATGGCGCGGTGATATCGACTACCGCTCCGGTCGTGCCGTGCTGTGTGAGGAAGAAGTCGGCGGACACCTTCTGCATGTGCTCCGGCATCCCAATCGGATAGTCCGGACCACGGAAGAGTCGGGCGATAGCGTTGACGAGCACCAGCGATCGGGTTCGTTCGGGATAGGTGGCGGCGAACAGGATCGCCATCGCCCCACCCTCGGTGTCACCGACAACTACGGCCTCTTTGGAGTCGGCGGCGTCCATCACGGTGAGGATGTCCTCCATCCACCGATCCATGGGGGGCATGTCGTCGAGCGGCACGGGATCCGAGATGCCGGTGCCGAGCTTGTCGAAGAGGATGACGCGGGAGAAGGAGGCCAAACGGTCGAGATAGCGGGCGGCGGTCGGCTCGTCCCAGTAGTTGTCGATGTTCGTGCCCCACTGGGTCACGAACACGAGGTCGACAGGACCGTCGCCGAACACCTGATAGCCGATGGCGCCATCCGGCGAGTGCGCGTACATGGTCTCTGGTGGCACGGTGCTCCCTCCTCCCCGGTGGTGCTTCGCTCGGTCCGTTGAACCGGACCCGGTCAACCATATCCGAGGCCGGAAAAGAGTGGCTGCCGTTCTTGCGCAACTGGGGGAAGCCGGCTTCCACGATTCACGCAAGAACGAGAGGTCGTCAGATCCAATCGTCTGTGGGGGCGGTCTGGTTGCTCGGGGCAACGTCTCCGGTGTTGACGAGGCCCACCGGTTCCAGCAAGAGAACCTCGCATTCGACGGCTGCGACCGGGCGGTGTTCGACGCCGCTGGGCACGATGAAGAAGTCATCGGGTCCGAGCACGGCATCCGGCCGACCTTTCATCTGGATCGTCATCGAGCCGGAACGCACGAAGAAGAACTCGTCCGTGTCGTTATGCACATGCCAGACGAACTCGCCCTCGACCTTGACGGCTTTGATGTGGAGGTCGTTGAGTTGCCCCACGATCTTCGGCGTCCAGTGTTCGTGAATCGCTGCGAACTTCTCGTCCAGGCGGACAACAGTGTCGGGTGCGGCCATGGCCCTCCTGTCAGGATGGGCTGAACGTACCACCAGGCCGGTTCATCACGCCGGCAACGGACGACGATTGCGCGTCGTTTCCGATCATGCCAAGGCGAGAGAGCCCCCGACACCTGTCCGGACAGTCGACGACCGGTACTCGGTGTCAGAGTTCCTTGCGCATGAACGGGCGGGTTTCCGTGCGGCGATCGACCTCATGAAACCCCGCTCGCTTGAACATGGAGGCAAAGCCCATCCAGGCCCAGAAGTCGGGCATGCGGTCCTTTCTGGGTTCCACCGGGTATCCCTCCACCAGGACCGCTCCTTGCGATGCCGCGAAATCACAGGCGGCTGCCAGAAGAGCCGACGCGACCCCCTGTCCACGGTGCTGCTTCGGCACCACGAAGCACGTCACCGCCCAGGCCGGACGGTCGTCGAACGGCTTGGCAACCCGCGAGCGACTGAGGCGCCCGTAGACCTCCCTCGGCTGAACGGCGACCCATGCGATGGATGTGCCGTCCCGATACCCGATGAGACCAGGGACCTCGCCGCTGTCGACGAGGGCGCGGATGGCACCCCGATTCGGCTCGCCCTTGCCGGCGGCAAACTCGCGTGATGTTTGGCGGTTGTACATGCACCAGCAACCGGCGTCGCCGCCACTTGGACCCATGACGGCCTCGAAGTCATCCCACGTGTCGGGCGTGAGGGGTCGAACCTGAAGATCCATATCCCGAGTGTACGGCCGGCCCATGCCGTCCACCGTGTGGAACCATGGGAGGCCTGCTTGCACCGTTTGCGCAAGAGGGGACTCAGCAGATGCGGGGGAGTTGCTCACCGACCTGCATGTCGACGACCCTGGTCGCACCCAGCGGCGTCCGCGCGGCGACCATCTTCCGATGTGTGTCGGTCACTTCGCCGACAACGGTTGCCTTGGCGCCCTCGGGATGCTCGCGCATGGCGTCGAGCACCGTATTTGCGTCGGCCGCAGGCACGACGGCAACCACCTTGCCCTCGTTCGCCACGTACATCGGATCCATACCGAGCATCTCGCAGGCCGCCGCGACGGTACGGTTGACTGGGACGGCTCGCTCGTCGAGCAGCACACCAACGTCCGCGGCATGTGCGATCTCGTTCAGCGAGGCCGCGAGGCCCCCTCGGGTCGGATCGCGCAGCACGTGGACGTCGGCTCCGGTATCGAGGACGTCGTTGATCATGTGGTTCAGGGCTGCCGTGTCGGAGACGATCGACGTCTCGAACTCGAGGCCTTCTCGCACCGACATGATCGCCATACCGTGGTCGCCCATCGTGCCGGAGACGATCACGACGTCGCCAGGGGCTGCGCGCTGTGGCCGAATATCGGCACCGTCGCGAAGGATCCCGATACCGGTTGTGTTGACGTAGATGCCGTCACCGTGACCGCGGTCGACGACCTTCGTGTCGCCGGTGACGATTCTCACACCGGCGTGAGCTGCGGCGGCTGCCATCGATTCGACGATGACGCCGAGTTCTGCCAGCGGAAGGCCCTCCTCGAGGATGAGACCGACGCTCAGATACCGGGGGTACGCCCCGCGCATCGCGACATCGTTGACGGTGCCGTTGACGGCCAACTCGCCGATGTTGCTACCGGGGAAGAAGCGGGGGCGGACGACGAACGAGTCGGTCGAGAACGAGATCCTGCCACCGGGGTCGAGAACTGCCGCATCGGCGAGCGCCGCGAGTTCGTTGTCACCGAACGCCGGCACGAAGAGGTGCTCGATCAGTTCCGCAGAGAGTTGCCCGCCGCCGCCGTGGCCCATCACGATCATCGGCTGGTCCCGGAGAGGCATCGGGCACGACCAGTTGTCGATCGTCACGGCGTCGCCTCCAGTTCCTTGAATCTTCCGTACAGGTAGTAGGCGGCGCAGGCTCCTTCTGCCGACACCATGGTGGCGCCGAGCGGCGTGCGCGGTGTGCACTCCTTGCCGAACGCCGGGCACTCGTCCGGCTTCAGTGTGCCGCGCAGGACCTCTCCTGCGTGGCAGAGCGGCGACTCAACCGTGTCGATGTCGGTGACGGTGAACCGTTCGGCGGCGTCGAAGTCGGCATAGGCATCGGCAAGGGCCCACCCGGACTGCGGGATCATCCCGATGCCGCGCCAGTTGCGGTCGATGGTCTTGAACACATCGCCCACCATCTCCTGCGCCGGCAGGTTTCCGATCCGGTTGACGGCGCGTTCGTAGGCGTTCTCGACCTCGCCGCGCCCTTCCTCGAGTTGCAGGACGGCGAGCTTGATGCCTTGCAGCAGGTCGAGCGGTTCGAAGCCGGTCACGACGATGGGCGTGCCGTACTGCTCGGCAATCGGGTCGTACTCCGTGTACCCCATCACCGAGCAGACATGGCCCGCGGCGAGGAAGGCCTCGACCCGGTTCGTCGGTGAGTCGAGGATGGCCCGCATCGCCGGAGGCACGAGCACGTGCGAGACCAGCATCGAGAAGTTCGTGAGCCCTTCCTGCTTCGCCTGATACACGGCCATGGCATTGGCCGGCGCGGTGGTCTCGAATCCGATGCCGAAGAAGACGACTTCGCGGTCCGGGTTATCGCGAGCGATCTGGACCGCGTCGAGCGGGGAGTAGACGATCCGTACGTCGCCGCCGGCGCTCTTGACCGAGAACAGGTCACTGCCCGATCCGGGCACTCGAAGCATGTCGCCGAACGAGCAGAAGATGACGCCCTCGCGTGATGCGATGGCGAGGGCCTTGTCGATGGTCTCGAGTGGTGTCACGCAGACCGGACAGCCCGGGCCGTGCACCATCTCGATCTGCTCGGGGAGGAGGCGGTCGATGCCGTTGCGGATGATCGAGTGCGTCTGGCCGCCACATACCTCCATCAGGACGTGGCGCTTGGTCGCGATCCGGGCGATATCGTCGATGAGTCGGAGCGCCAGATCGGGGTCCCTGAACTCGTCGAGATACTTCATTTCTCGCCCTTCGCCGCCGCTTCCTCTGCAGCGAGCGCCGCCGTTGGCTCGAGCTCCACCTCGACGGCTTCGAGTTCCTGGAGGTGAGCGAGTGTTGCGAGGGCGGCCTCTTCGTCGAGTTGGGTGATGGCGAAGCCAACGTGGACGATGGTGTAGTCACCGATCGAGATCTCCGGGACGTAGGCGAGATTGATCTCCTTCACGATGCCGTCGAAGTCGACCTTTCCGGTGCGGGTCATACCCTCACCGTTGATCTCGATGATCTTCCCTGGGATGCCGAGACACATTTCAGATCACCTCCGCGTCGCCGCGATCACGGCCTGGCCGAGCGCCAGACCTCCGTCGTTTGGTGGCACGAGCCGGTGGGTGAGAACGGAGAAGCCCTGCTCACCCAAGGCGATGGCGGCTGCATGCGTCACTGTCACGTTCTGAAATACCCCTCCGCTCAAGCCAACGGTAGCGATGCCCGTTCGCGACCGGATCCGTTCGGCGACTTCGACGATCACTGTCGTGACCGCTGTGTGGAATCGGGCCGCGATCACGCCGACGGAGACACCGTCTCGCAGGTCATCCACGATCGCCTCGAGGACTGGTCCTGGCTCGAGGACGATCCGGTCGTCGGTGTCGGTGATGGCGAAGGCGTACGAGCGCCCTTCGGACCGGTCGACCAACGCCTCGAACTCGATGGCGGCCTGCGCCTCATAGGAGGCGGTCTGCCGGACACCGGCGAGCGCGGCGGCCGCATCGAAGAGGCGCCCCATGCTGGTCGTTGGAACGGTGTGGATCGCTCGCTCGATCTGCGTCTCGATCATCCGGCGCTCGCTCTCGGTGTAGTGGAGGACCGGAGCGAGATCATCCGACCAGGGGATGCCGGCCGCCTGAAGGTGGGCGAGCGCCATGCGTGCGGGATGGCGAACGGCGGCGTTTCCGCCTGCGAGGGGGACCGGCGCGAGGTGCCCGACCCGGTCGAACCGCTCGTAGTCGGCAACGAGGATCTCGCCGCCCCACACGGTCCCATCCGTGCCGTACCCGGTGCCGTCGAATGAGAATCCGATCACCTGCTCAGCAATGCCGCACTCGGCCATCACGGACGCAATGTGGGCGTGATGGTGCTGAACCTTGACCACCGGAAGGGGGTGGCGTTCCGCCCACTTGGTTGACAGATATCCGGGGTGGAGGTCGGCAGCGATCGACTCGGGTGCGATCCGGAAGAGTTCGGTGAAGTGTTCGACGGAGCGGCTGAAGGCATCGAGGGTTTCGAGGTTCTCCATGTCGCCGATGTGTTGGCTCATGAACCCGTCTCGTCCCGCCGCCAGGCAGAACGTAGCCTTCAACTCTCCGCCGGTCGCGAGAATCGGAGCCACGTCGAACGGAAGCGGGACCGGGAATGGCGCATACCCGCGTGAACGCCGGATCGGGTACTCGGCGCCGTCGAGGATGCGGACGACGGAGTCGTCGCACGGCATGTGGATGTCGCGATTGTGGAGCAGGTAGGCGTCGGCAAGGCCGGAGAGGCGGTCGAGGGCCTCGTCGTTGCCGGTGACGATTGGCTCCTCGGCGAGGTTGCCCGAAGTCATCACCCAGACGTCCCCCGGTGCAACGAGGAGGTCGTGAAGGGGTGTGTAGGGGAGCATGATCCCGATGTGGCCGCTGCCGGGAGCCACCGCGTCGGCGAGGCTCGTGCCGGGGCGCCTGGCGACGAGAACGATCGGCCGCTCTCGCGAGGTGAGAAGGCGGGCCTCGTCCTCGTCGATGGAGGCGACGGAACGGGCGGTTGCGAGGTCGGCGACCATCACCGCAAACGGCTTGTCGACTCTGCCCTTGCGTTCCCGAAGATGGGCGACGGCAGCATCCGATGTCGCGTCGCAGGCAAGGTGGAATCCGCCGATGCCTTTGATCGCGACGATATCTCCTGTCGCTACCCGGCGTCGCGTCTCTCCGATCGGATCTGGAGTGACCGGCAGGGATTCGACGGCGGGACCGCAGGTCGCGCAGGCGTTGGGTTGGGCGTGGAATCGGCGGTCGTCGGGGTCTTCGTACTCCGCCAGGCACCGGTCGCACATTGTGAACGGGCGCATCGTGGTGTCGGGCCGGTCGTACGGAGTCCGCTCCGTGATGGTGAATCGGGGCCCGCAGTTTGTGCAGTTGATGAACGGATAGGCATGGCGTCGGTCGTCGGAGTCGTGCAACTCTGTCAGACAGTCGTCACAGGTGCGGAGGTCGGGAGAGACGAGTGCGGTTCCGGTTGTGGCATGGTGGCTCGCGACGATGCTGAACGACGTGTCGCCGGTGGCGGGCACCTCCTTGGTGTCGATGCGCTGGACCCGTGCGGACGGCGGGGCGAGCGTGTCGATGTCGGAACCGAATTGGTCCAAGACCGCCGCATCGCCCTCAACCTCGATGAACACGCCGTCGGTGTCGTTGCCCACGAATCCGCCGAGGTGAGCCTCGTTTGCGAGGCCGTAGATGAACGGCCGGAACCCAACGCCCTGAACGATTCCAGAGACGCGGAGACGGCGGCGGACGGGTGGTGGTGACATCGCTTGGTGCATCGTACGCACCGCCCGGTGCGAGAGGCAGGGGAGGACGACCCGCGCCCGCGGGCCAATGGTCCCGGTGTTGGTGCAGGGCCGGTCAGGCTGTTCCGGCGCTCGGTCGGTCGGGATTCAGTACGATTCGGGCATGACTGATCTCACCATCGCAGCAGCCGAGTGGATCGCGGGCGATCCCGATCCCATCACCCGCGCCGAACTCCAGAGGATTGTTGACTCCGGCGACGTCGACGAACTCGCGGAGCGGATGGGGGCGACCCTTCAGTTTGGGACGGCCGGCCTGCGCGGTCGCGTTGAGGCAGGTTCGAACCGGATGAATCGAGCGACCGTCATCCGGGCGACCAAGGGACTGGCCGACTACCTCCTCGCGACGACCGGCACGGAGGTCGGGCCGGTCGTGGTCGGGCGCGATGCCAGGCTCTCATCCGCGACGTTCATGGACGACACGATCGGTGTACTCGTCGCAGCCGGCTTCAAGGTGCGCTACTTCGCCGACCCCGCCCCGACGCCGCTGGTCGCATATGCCTCACTGAAGGCGGGCGCCGTCGCTGCCGTTGTGGTGACCGCTTCGCACAATCCGCCGGCCGACAATGGCTACAAGGTGTATGCCCAGAACGGTGCACAGATCATTCCGCCGACCGATTCGGACATCGCAACCGCGATCGCCGCGGTCGGTCCGGCTTCGGATGTCCCGCGAGCCGAGATCGTCGGCGCGGCCGCCGAACCGATCGGCGAGGACCTGTTTGCCGACTACCTGCTCGACGTCGCCAAGAGCCTTCCGGATTCGGCGGGGGATCGGGACATCAGCATTGTGTACGCCGCCATGCACGGCGTAGGTGGCAAGTACGTGGTCGCCGCGCTCGACCGTTTCGGTTTCTCACGGGTCCACCCCGTTGCCGCCCAGTTCGAACCGGACGGGCACTTCCCGACCGTCGCATTCCCGAATCCGGAAGAACCGGGAGCGATGGACCTATCGCACGAACTCGCCATGTCGATGGACGCCGATCTTGTGATCGCCAATGACCCGGACACCGACCGCCTCGCCGTCTCGATCCCCGAACCGGGTGTCGGATACCGGCAACTCACCGGGAACCAGATCGGCGTGCTGCTCGCCGACTACATGCTGGCCGGCGGTGGTACCGACCGACCGCTGGTGTTCAACAGCATTGTCTCGTCCCCCATGCTCGCCTCGATCGCCGAGGAGTACGGGGCGGGGTTCGATCGGACTCTCACCGGGTTCAAGTGGATCTGGAATGCGGCGCTCGACCTCGAGGCCGAAGGACTCGGCTCCTACGTGTTCGGATACGAAGAGGCGCTCGGCTACTCGGTCGGTCAGACGGTACGGGACAAGGACGGGATCTCGGCAGCGGTCGCATTCGCGGCGCTGGTCGCAGACGCCCGAGCGAAGGGTCAGACGGTGTGGGATCGCCTTGCCGATCTCTATCGGCGCCACGGTCTGTGGGTCTCGACGCAGAAGAGCGCTGTCCGGCCAGGCGCCGAGGGAGCGGACGAGATCGCAGCCGCTATGCGACTGCTCAGCGAACGGACACCCGAAACACTGGGTGGTCTCCCGGTCACCGGAGTCACCGACTACCGGAGCGGAGCAGACGACCGACCCCGCTACCTGGCGGCGACACCGCTGGTCGAGTTGTCGCTCGGCGACGCGGGCCGGGCCTTGATCCGGCCGTCCGGCACGGAGCCGAAGCTGAAGATCTACGTGGATCTGCGCGGCGACGCGGGCGACAATTGGCTGGTCGCGGAAGAGGCTCTGTTGGCGAAGGCGAACGCGGCAGCCCAGGACGCGGTCGACTTCCTCGGCCTCTAACGCCCCGAACCCAGGGTTCTCGGCGTCCTATGTGGCGCCGTGGGCCCACAGAATGACGAGAGCCGTCGGCCCCCTTCATTCCGCGGGCTGTCGGCGTCACATACGAGGTGGAGAACCCTGGGTTCGCAGCGTGTGAGGAGAATGAATTCCCGTCAGTGCCCGGGTTCCGCGATAATCATGGGGAAACCCCCCTCGCAAGGAGTCTCGATGGACATCCAGCAACTGCTCGGCGCCGAAGCCGACGCCCTGCTCAACTACAAGGCGACCGCCATTCCGAAAGAGACCCTGTCTCTTCCCGGACCCGATTTCGTCGACCGCGTCTTCGGTCAGACCGACCGGAACCCGCAGGTTCTCCGCAACCTCCAGGGCTTGTTCAACAACGGCCGTCTGGCTGGAACCGGCTACGTGTCGATTCTCCCCGTCGACCAGGGAATTGAGCACTCCGGGGCCGCGTCATTCGCTCCGAACCCCGCCTACTTCGATCCGGTAAACATCATTGAACTCGCCCTTGCCGGCGGCACGAACGCCGTCGCCACCACGTTCGGTGTGCTCGGCATGGCGTCGCGCAAGTACGCGCACAAGATCCCGTTCATCGTAAAGATCAACCACAACGAGTTGATGACGTACCCCGCTACGTATGACCAGATCATGTTCGGCTCCGTTGAGCAGGCATGGAATCTCGGTGCTGCGGGCGTCGGCGCCACCATCTACTTCGGTTCCGAAGAATCGAACCGCCAGATCCAAGAGGTTGCAGCGGCGTTCGAAGAGGCTCACGCGCTCGGCATGTTCACCGTTCTCTGGTGCTACATCCGCAACTCGGGCTTCACGGTCGACGGGGTCTCCTACGAGGCATCCTCCGACCTCACCAGCCAGGCCAACCACCTCGGAGTGACGATCGAGGCTGACATCATCAAGCAGAAGCTACCGGAGAACAATGACGGCTACGGGGCCGTCGGGTATGGGAAGACGCATCCTCTCGTCTACGAGAAGCTGACGACCGACAACCCGATCGATCTCACCCGCTGGCAGGTTGTCAATAGCTACATGGGCCGTGCCGGGCTGATCAACAGCGGCGGCGCGTCCTCGGGCGCAGGCGACCTCGAGCAAGCGGTGCTGACGGCCGTGATCAACAAGCGTGCAGGCGGCATGGGGCTCATCTCGGGCCGCAAGGCGTTCCAGCGTCCGATGGACGAGGGTGCAGCGTTGCTCAACGCCATTCAGGACGTCTACCTGGACGAGAGCATCACGGTCGCCTAGGCGAAGGCGACAGGAGACACATCCCAGGGAGGACGAAGGATGGCCATCAAGCTGCCTCATGCGGCGTCGGTCGAGAAGAATCCAACGCAGGAAGAGATGCGCGCGTGGACGCTCGAGTACATGCCGCGCATCATCGAGACCGAGTTCGGGAACCTCAGCTACAAGGCTGAGATCACGGCTCGCCTGTCGAAGTCGACATTCTTCGTCGATGACGACGAGAGCTTCAAGCCGGCGATGACCCGCGCAGAGTTCGACCAGTGGGCTGCGAAGCAGGACGCCTACATCGCGGACAAGGACATGATCTTGATCGAGGGCTACATCGGTCCCGATCCGGAGTTCCGGACCGCGAGTCGTCTCTACATGGAGAAGACGTCGGCGAACATTCCGGCGATGCAGCAGCAACTGTTCTTCCCCAAGGACGATGCGTATGTGCCCGAGTTCACGGTCATCTACACGCCAGGCCTCCCAGCGCCCGGCAAGTCGGATGACCGGCTCATCGCGGTCGACCACGAGAACTACGTCACCCGCGTGTTCGGGTCCGACTACTTCGGGGAGTCGAAGATGGGTGGGCTCCGTATGTGGAACTTCCTCGTCTACCAGGCGGGCGGACTCGCGCTCCACTCCGGTCTGAAGACGTTCCCGGACGTCGATGGCGAAGAGAAGGTCGCTCTCATCCTGGGCCTCTCCGGCACCGGGAAGACGACGACGACCTTCCGCCAGCAGCTCGGCTCGCTTCCGGTTCAGGACGATTTCGTTGCCCTGTTCCCCGGCGGCAAGGTGTACTCGTCCGAGAACGGATGCTTTGCGAAGACATTCGGACTCGATGAGGACGACGAGCCGACGATCTACGGTGGGACCACCCGCCCGGACGCCTGGCTCGAGAACACCCACACCGATCCGGACGGGACGGTCGATTTCTTCGACGACTCGTACACCGCCAACGGACGTTCCACGTTCCCGCTGGCGAACATCCGGCATCGCAATCCGAGTGGCCTCCCACCCGTCAACTACCTGCTGCTGCTCAACCGCAATGAGAACATCATTCCGGCGGTGGCGAAGCTCAGGCGGGAGCAGGCGGCGGCGTACTTCATGCTGGGTGAGACGAAGGGCACGTCGGCCGGTGGCGCCGCTGAGATGGGCAAGAGCCTGCGGGTTCCCGGAACGAACCCGTTCTTCTTCACCAACGACGCACTGCAGGGCCAACGGCTGCTCGAACTGCTCGAAACCATGCCGGACCTCGAGGTGTATCTCATGTCGACCGGCAGGGTCGGTGGCGAGGACAGCGACGAGCGTTCGAAGAAGGTCAAGATCAGGCACTCGTCTGCTGTGGTCCAGGGCATCGTCGAGGGCACGATCGAGTGGGAGGAGGATCCAGACTTCGGCTACTTCGTTGCAGCCGATCTGCCCGGGTTCCCGGATCCAGAGATCCTGCAGCCGCGGCGTCTCTACGAGCGTCAGGGTCGGATGGACGAGTACGACGCCATCGTGAGCCAACTCGAGACCGAGCGCCGGGAGTTCCTCAGGAGCTTCCCCGGCCTCGACGAGAGCATCGTCAACGCCATCTAGACCGACGATTGAGTCGTTGCCGGGGGCGGGCCACAGGGACCCCCACACCCCCCGGCAGGGTAGGTTATTTGGGTGTTTTTG
>Ga0316189_10001290_pt1 | contig 24943 bp, 14 predicted proteins | sample LowCovwburrow_MG_FD_204930 | JGI IMG/M metagenome (GOLD analysis project Ga0316189, IMG submission 204930) | Coastal sediment microbial communities from Maine, United States - Lowes Cove worm burrow | ecosystem: Environmental > Aquatic > Marine > Coastal > Sediment | place: USA: Maine... | reverse complement strand
TATACCAACAGTAAATGTTGTATTAACTCAAGATTTAAACTGTACAGCAACTCCCGATGCCATAATCATAGGAACAGTAACTGGTGCAGCACCATTTACATATTCAGTTTCAATTGATGGAGGCGTTTATACATCACAAGGTGCAATTACTGGTGCAGCATTTACTTATTCAACAGCTACTCCTGGAGACTATCAGTTTCAAATTACAGATGCTAACGGATGTATAGCCGAATCAAGTATCATTACTGTAAATCCTATTTCTTTACCTGACTTAACTGTGATAACGCAAACGCAACCTATATTATGTAATGGAGATACCAATGGTGCCATTGATATTACAATTGATACTTCAGTTGGAACACCTCCTTTTGAAATCAATGTTACAAATGATACAACTGGAACCGATTACGGAACTCAAACTTCAGGATTACCTGCTGGTACATATACAATTTCTGTAACAGATGCTAAATCTTGTACAGCAACAGATACAATTGTAATTGATGAGCCAGATCCTATTATTGTTGACTTTTCAACTATAGATATTACTTGTGGATCTGGAGGTGTTTCACAAGGTTCTATTATTATAAATTCAGTTACTGGAGGAACAGCACCTTACAATTATTTTGTAACAGGGTCTAATAACTATTCAAATTCTGAACTTAATGCTTCTGGAACAACATCAGTAAGTTTTAATGTTGTTGATTTTGGTTTATATGAAATTAATGTGGTAGATGCCAACGGATGTTCTGTCTTAAATCAAGACGTTCTTGTAGCTTCACCTCCAACCGATTTAGATATTGTAGTAACTGCAACTGTAGATTGTATTACTGGAGGAACCGCTGTTGTAAGCGTTGGTTCAAGTTTAAGTAGTGCTGGACCATTCCATTTTAGTATTTATCAAGGACCTATATCTGTGTTTCCAAATCCTCCAGGATCATGGTTACCCGAAGATTCATTTGGCAGTCAGTCTGCTACGTTTACTGGTTTAACTCCAGGTGTTACTTATACATTTATTGTGTATGATGAATCAACACTGTGTAGTTATTATGAACCAGCTACAGCACCAATACCAACAAATTCAACGCTATCATTGAGTGCGGTAAGTTCAAATAATATTACGTGTACTGGAAGTGATGACGGAAATGTATCTTTCACGGTTAATAGTGCTTACGGAACTCCTGTAAGTGTTGATTACGAAATTTTCGATTCTTTAACCTTAGCATCCACTGGTATTACCGGTTCTGGTTCTGTGCCAGCAAATGGTATACTTTCAGTAACTGATTTAGGACCTTTACCATTTGGTAACTATTTTGTTTCTATCACAGAAACTTCAGGACCCAATGCTGGTTGTGGTGTGGTGACTATTCCTTTTAATATTACTGAATCTGCAATTCTCTTAGAATTAGCGGTTTCTGTAGATCAAAATGCAAATTGTAATGCCAACTCAGGACTTATTAGCGCAGTAGCTCAAAATGGTACTGCTCCTTATCAATATCAAATTACAACAACGCCTGCTGCTCCATTGGATACGGATCCAAATTGGGCATCAGCAAGTACATTCAATCTAGATACAGGAGATTATTACGTGCATGTTATTGATGCTTACGGTTGCATCATCTCAAGTCCTATTGTTGTTTTGCCAATGGACCCAACACCTAATATTTCAGCAGTAATAGTAGATCAGTGTACTACCAATGAAGGTGAATATGAAATTGATGTTGCATTAACAACTGCTGGAATTGCTCCATACAGTTTTAGTATTGATGGTGGTGCTTTTCAAACGCAAACAGCGCCTTTTACAATTTCGAATTTATTTTCAGGTACACATACAATTGAAATACAAGATGCCAATGGTTGCGGAAATTTAGTTTCTGTGGATATTGAAACACCTTTAGAATTAACACCAGAAGTTACAGCTGCTCCAAGTTGTAGTGATAATGATGGTGAAATTACATTAACGGTTAACGGTGGTTCTGGTTCTTATGCGTATTCTATAAGTCCAAATCCAGCATCAATTACTTTAAGTGCAAACGTTTTTTCAGGCGTACCAGCCGGAATTTATATTGTAACAGTAACGGATACAGTGACGTCTTGTACCGAAGAGGTTACAATTTCTGTACCTCAAGCGGTTGCGCCTACATTCACTACCGATTCCACTGTAGTCACCTGTTTTGGAGATAATTCTGGATCGTTTGATATTAATGTGAATGGATATTCTGGTGCCTATACTTACGAAGTATTTAATAGCTCAGGAGCATCAGTTACTGGAGTTGTAGCTGCAAATACATCTACAAACCCATTAACCGTAACAGGAATGTCGGCAGGAACGTTCTCAGTTGTTATGACAGAAACTGAAAGTCCATTTTGTTCGGCAACATCAACTGTTATTATAAGTTCACCTGCGGAAACTTTAACCCTTGTTGCTTCTGAAACGTCTAATGTAAGTTGTGATAATTTACAAGGTACAATTACCGCTATTGCTAGTGGTGGTTGGGGAGATTATGAATATGAACTTACGGGTGCGGCCACTGTAGCCTATTCCTCTAACGGTTCATTTACTGATCTGTCAGCAGGTATGTATACGATAACGGTTAGAGATGCTGAAGGTTGTATGGTTTCTGAAAATGTAACACTCATTGAACCGACACCTATAACGGCTACATTTACACCAAATTCAACAACCTTAGCATGCTTTGGAGATCAAAATGGATCAATAACGGTAAATAATATTACTGGTGGTCAAGGTCTAGAATACCTTTTCACCTTAAATACAATTTTGCCTACACCAAGTACTTCAGGTCCACAAACCTCCAATGTGTTTAGTGATTTAGGCGCAGGAACATATTCAATTAGCATCACTGATGGTAATGAATGTTTTACAACGTCATTAGATATTGTAATCGCAGAATCTACTCCAATACAAGCGAGCTTAGTCACAGCGACAACTCAAACTTGTATTACAGAATCGACCTTAACATTAAGTGCTACTGGTGGTACAGGATCATATGATTATAGTAACGATAGTACATTTAATACCGTTTTAGGATCATTTACATCATCTACAACATTCTCTGTTCCTCCAGGAACATATATGTATTATGTTAGAGATGCTAATGGTTGTGTTGCTAACGTATCTAACGACATTACAATTGATGAACTTCCTGATTTAGAAATCAACTTAGAATCTGCTAATCCAACAATTAATTGTGCTGGAGATAATAACGGTTCTATTGTTGCAACGGCACAAGGAGGTTTAGGAAATTATATTTATACCTTACAGGATACACTAGGCAATACCATTTCTGCAACTCAGAATAGTCCAGGTGTATTTACTGAACTCGTTGCTGGAACTTATGTTGTATTTGTTGAAAGTGGAGATTGTGATACACTATCAGCACCAATAAGCATTACAGAACCAACAGCTCCATTAGACGTAGATTTCACAATTAGTGATGTGACTTGTAGTGGAAATAACGATGGTGTTTTAGAAATAAACGCAACGGGAGGAACTGGTATTATCAAGTATGCAATATCGCCTCAATTAGACCAATTTTTTGAAACTAATATATTCGAAAACTTAGCACCTGGAACTTATGACGTCATTATTCAAGATGTTTTAGGCTGTTATGAAACGTTCAATTTCACCATTAATGATCCTATTCCTGTAATTATTAGTATTGTTCCAAATTCATTATTTGAGGAAACTTGTGAAGGTGAAGCCAATGGTGAATTTAGTATAGATGTTTCAGGAGGAAGTGCTCCATACAGCGTAAGTATCGATGATTATGATGGTCCTTATACTACGGGAACTTCAGGACAAACACTATTCGAATTTACTGGATTGAATGGTGGTGATCATGCTGTTTATGTTCGTGATGCACAAGGTTGTGAATCAGAATGGAATATCACTTTCCCAGAATCGATTAGCATCAATCCAATTGTAGAAATTGAATATGCATGTGAAAACAACGCATTGAATAATACGGTTATCGTTATTGTGGATGACTCTATTTTGGATCTTTCCCAATTAGACTACGCTTTAGATGGTGGGTCTTATCAAATAAGTAATGTATTTACTAATGTCATTTCTGGAACCGATCATTACATCGATGTAAGACATACGAATGGTTGTATTCAAAGAACCGAGTTTTTTGATATTGATACATTCGAACCTATATCACTCATATTAAGTGAAGGTGATGAACCAGGACAAATCGTAGCAACAGCTACAGGAGGAACTGGTAATTACGAATTTTGGCTTAATGATGAAAGCTATGGTGATACTAATGTTTTCGTCGTAACCGAAGAAGGAACTTATACGGTAAGAGTTACAGATGGTAGTGGCTGTGAAGCTATCGCCATGATAGAACTGGAATTTTTAGGGCCATGTATTCCAAATTATTTCACACCTAATGGTGATGGTGTAACTGATACTTGGGCTCCTGGCTGTATTGAAGATCTCCCGAACCTCACATTCGACATATTTGATAGATATGGTCGTAAAGTAGCCACGTTACGTGTTGGTGAAAATTGGGATGGCCGATATAATGGTACTGAGTTGCCTACAGGTGATTATTGGTATGTCGTGCAAACCAATAGTCCATTAGTAGATAAGGAGTATGTTGGACATTTCACACTTTACAGATAATACTAACTAAGAATTAAAAAAATATTCTAATGAAAAATTTCACACTATATATTATATTCTTTGTTATGTCATACGGCTATAGCCAAGAATTAAATTTGCCTGTTTGGACGCAGTATTTGGCAGATAACGATTTTGTTATTTCTCCTACTTATGCTGGAATTGGTGATAACTTTAGAGTTAGAGCTAACGGTCTTACACAATGGGTTGGTATAAAAAACGCACCAGATAATCAATCTTTATATGCAGATTTTAGAATCTCAGATCGTTCTGGAGTAGGTTTATCCATTTATAATGATAGAAACGGAAATACACGTCAAAAAGGAATTAAATTCTCTTTTGCACATCATATTATCTTAGATTACAAATCAAAACAATATCTGTCCTTTGGGCTTTCATATAACATTAATAGTTTTAGAATTGATATTGAGAACTTTCAACCAACTGAAGAAATTCCTATTGTAGATCCTAGTATCGTTGATGACCGTTCAGTATCAAACAATAACTTTGACTTTGGTATGCTATATCGCTATAAAGACTTCTATTTAAGTTTTAATGCCAATAATTTTTTAGATAAGGATATTGATGATTTCACTGGTCTTGAGCCAAGTAAACTTTTAAATTATCAAGTATATACAGGTTATGTTATAAAAAGTAAAAAAAATAGATTGGTTGAATTTGAGCCATCTGTATTTTACCAAATGTTTAATAGTGATAACCGTTCTAGTACTGATATTAACTTTAAATATAGAAAGTTTAATAGAGCTGGAGATTATTATTGGGCAGGAGCTTCTTACCGTTTTTTAAACGACCAATTTCTTAAACCATTAAACATTGGGCCAATGGCTGGAGTGATGCATAACGGACTCTATTTTGCATATTCATACCAACTAACAATGAATGATTTAGCAGGATTTAACTCAGGAACGCATATGATTACCATAGGCTTAGACTTTTTACAAAGTGCGAGTAATTGTGCTTGTACCAAAGGGTCAAGTTATAGAAAGCATAAAAATAATGGTAATAATAGAAAATAGACCTTAGTTGATTTTTTATTGATCTTTATTGGAAGGTAGCTTGTTATTTGTTCTACTCTACCTCTACTTTACCACATCTATATAGGTGACTTTAAGATCTAGTCTCTCTTTGATACTATAGTGACAAAGTACCTTTATGTGCCATATAAATCTAAGGGTATAAAAAAACCTTCACTTAATTAAAAGTAAAGGTTTTAGCTGTGTGCAGTAATATGGTATTACACTTTAGTTTTTATAATCATATCCACGTCCTGGTGTGTATGCAGCTCCAGATGTAATAAGCTGATTTTCCAGTTGTTTGATATCTACATTATAAACAGCTTCTACACGTTTTTTAATAGCATCAATTTTTCTTTTAGCTATAGCATAACTGTCCTTATGTGTTTTTGTAGGTGCTGATGTAGAATACTTTTGCTCGTAACTTATAGTTCCTATTCTATTAGCTGGTGACTGTGGTTGACTCATATCTAACGTACTTTTAACACTATCACCTGATAAATCTATATTGATTTGCTTTAATTTATTTTCAATTGAAACAACAGATTTAGTGAGAGTTCCTAAAGGTAGTTCAGCACGTTTAATCGCTTCTTTAATATACTTCAATTTGGTATTTGTTTCCTTAATGATATTTCTAGTAGCACTGTAGTCGGCTTCTAGTTGCGCCACCTGCTTCTGAAATGCTACTTTTTCTGCTCTGTTATCAGCTGGCATTACAGTGTTGTTCAAAGCTTTAATATTGAACGTCACAGCATCAGTTAAAGAAGTCAATTCACCATTTTGAAACATTCCCATTTCAACTGTGTAATCTCCTGGCTCTACTAAAGTACCTTCATCAATGGCTTCCCATGGATTATAAAATGCAGATTTGCTCAGGTCTATTGGGTTTGGTAAGGTATATCTCAAATCCCAATGAAAACGTTGCAATCCTTTTTTAGGTTCTTTTAATTCCTTTTTTACCACTTTACCTTCGCTATTCTTAATTGTAAACACTAATTGTGGCTTATCTTCATTTCGTTCTTCTTTAAGCGCATCATAACTAGGGTAAGTAACACTACTTCCCTTTTTTATGAGCTCCGCTTCTTTTTTAGTACGTTTTTCTTTCAATGATTTAAAATCTTCATCATAGTAATACGTAATCATAGCTTCAGGACCTAAATTAGGTGCTGTAAAAAAGTTATCTCCTTGAAATGCTTTCCCTGGTAAACCTAAAGGCATACTTTTTTCCCAAGTTAACTCGTCTCTGACGTCATACAATTTTGCTATTTCAGAAGGCTTGCTATTTTCTATGTGTCGTAATGACGAATAATCATCAAGAACATAAAATCCTCTTCCGAAAGTACCTAGTACCAAATCATTTTCACGCTCTTGAATGGTGATATCTCGTACTGCTATAGTTGGTAAACCGGCAGCCAATTCTTTCCAATGTTGTCCTTTGTTTGGTGAAAAGAACGCTCCAAATTCAGTACCAACAAAAATCAAATCTTTGTCAACGTGATCTTCTTCAATGGCATAAACACTTCCTCGTTGTGGTAAATCACTACTAATATTTATCCAACTATTTCCTTTATCAGTAGATTTAAAAATATAAGGTTTAAAATCACCATATTTATGATGGTTATAAGCGACATATACAGTGTTTACATCATGTTTAGATAAATAGACACTATTGACATATGACAATTTTGGAGCTCCAGATATGGTAGAAATCTTTCTCCAAGTTGCACCTCCATTTTCAGTGATATGAATTAATCCATCATCAGTTCCTACAGCAATTAAATTTTGATCTATTGGAGATTCAGACAAGGCTACAACAGCGCCAAATAAAGATGTAGAACCATTTTTTGCAACAGCATCCATACCCACTACACGATCATATACTTTCAACGTATTTCTGTTAATTTGTTGTGATAAATCATCACTAATCACTTCCCAACTATTACCATAATCATCTGATCTAAACACTTTATTTCCCGCAAAATACAAACGTCCCGAAACGTGCTTACTTACAGCCAAAGGTGAATCCCAATTAAAACGATAAGCATCTTCATTTTCTCGTTCGCTAGGCTGAATTCCGACAATTTCACCACTCTTTTTATCATAGCGGACTAAAAACCCATTCTGAGATTGTGCATAAACGATATCCGGATTCTCTGGGTCTATTTGCGACTCAAATCCGTCACCTCCATTGGTGATAAACCAATCAAAATTGGTAATCCCATGATTGGTAAGCACTCTTGAAGGACCTCCAATACTAAAATTATCTTGTGTTCCTCCGTAAACATTATAAAAAGGATAATCATTATCAACAGCAACTTTATAGAACTGTGTCACTGGAATATTCTCTTTAAAATCCCAAGTTTTTGCAGCATCAAACGTTTCATACATTCCACCATCACAACCGACTAACCAATGCTTATTGTTATTCGGATTAATCCACATACAATGGTTATCAACATGCTTAAAAACTTCACCAACTTTACTAAATGTTTTTCCGCCATCTTTTGAAACACTCATCCATGTATCCATTGAATAAATGGTATTTGGCTCAATAGGATCGGCAATAATTTCCTGATAATAGTTACCACTCGTCACATGCTTTCCTCTTTTTTCCCAACTTGCACCTCTATTGGTTGAGGCAAAAAATCCACCTTTCCCATCCGCAGCTTCAACAATAGCATATATAATTTCATTGTCTGCTGGAGAAATTGCAAGTCCAATACGTCCTAACTCAGTTTTAGGTAAACCACTGTTAATAGCATTCCAAGTTGTTCCTCCATCTGTGCTTTTGTGCATTCCAGAACCTGGTCCACCACCTACATACGTATAGACATGTCTTCTACGTTGAAATGTTGACGCATATAATACATCAGGATTTCTAGGATCCATAACAACATCATTTACACCAGTGTGTTCATCAACCGTTAAAACAGCTTCCCAATTCTCTCCGCCATCAGTAGTTTTATATAAACCTCTATCACCTCCTTTACTCCATAACGGACCAATTGCAGCGACATAAACTATATTTGAATTTTCAGGATGAACGATTATTTTCCCTATGTGCTCAGACATTTTTAAGCCCATATGCTTCCAGCTTTTTCCTCCGTCTAATGATTTATAAATCCCATCTCCGTAAGATACTGATCGTTGGTTATTATTTTCTCCAGTACCAACCCAAATGACATTACTATTATTAGGATCTATAGCGATACAACCAATAGAATATGAGCCTTCATTATCAAATATTGGTGTGTATTCTATACCAGAATTTATTGTTTTCCAAACGCCTCCTGCTGAAGATGCTACGTAATATTCAAATGGATTATTAGGATTTACAGCAACATCAGAGATTCTTCCTGAAGTTAAAGCCGGACCAATATTCCGCCACTTGAGGCCTTCAATTTTAACGTCGTCAAGCGGTTGCTTGTCGTCTTTTTTTGTTTTTTGAGAATGCACTGCTTGTAGACATAAGACGAACGTTACAAACAAGATAATAGTTGATTTTTTCATGTAAAAATGACTTTTTAAATTGGACTGTAATGTATGAAAAATTAAGAATATTTTAAATTGAAAACTAAGAATTTTGTTAATACTTATGCAGGTTTATAAGGTGTGAAAGAAGAAGAATTAAATACCTTATTTATGACAATGTCACAATACTGTAAAACCTTATTTATTCTGAAATCATAATCACACGACCTTCATAGCGAATCGTATTACGTTTAGCACTATTCAAAACAATTTCACTTTTTAAACTAGGAAACACATAAATAGTCACATCAAAATTTTCATTATGACTCATGGCGTCAAATTCTATTTTATAACTAGAATCATCCCTTTTTGTTACTTTATAATTTTCAACTGGACCATCAAACTCAATGTTACTATCACTGCCATTATAGCCACTTGACATTTGACGTTCACCATAATAAGGAAGATTAGATGTTACGTGCTCATTTTTGATGACAAGATCATTTGAGTTTCCAAGCAAACTAATTCTGCTCATATTATCACCTGGTCTTAATAATCCAGAATTTTGCACAGCCATTAAGCTTGTTGTAACTTGAGGTAAAGCCGCTTCTAATTCAATTTTAAAGGATTTCTCTGAGACTAAAAGATCTAAAGCTTGAATTTGCTCAGGTGTCGCTACTGATTTAGAAGAACCACAGGATAACAAACAATAACTGACGAAAATAAGTAATATGTGTTTAGGTTTCATGATACTATAATTGTGTGAATTAAAGATAGGGTTTTACTATTTTAAACCCATATTATTTAACATATTGACAGATGCTCAAAATCGGGTCTATATTTAAAAATCTCCCTCTAGTGCTAAAATTAAATCTTCAGCAGAACGCTCTCCAGAATGCATAGCTGCATTTAAAGACCCATTCAATAATTGATCTCCAGCAACAAATAGTGTTGGCTTTATTTGAGTTTCAGATGGCGAAATAGTTTGGCGTAAACTGTGTAGTTTTGGTAAAGCTTTCGGGATTTTGTAATGCTGTAAGAATACCGTGTCATCAATATTACAATACCTCTTTAAATCGGATTGTACTTTTGTTATCAAAGCTTCCTCAGTAAGATTATGATCTTCAACGACTGTAACAGATAATAGCTCTTCTGCACCTCTTTTTTCAGTTTTTAAACTGGTATGAAAAAAGATATTATTTATGAAAGCGTCTTCATCAGCTATGAGACCAATAATTGGTTTTTTTATATTGCGAGTCTTTGTAGTAAAATATAAATTATCACATGATTTCCATGAGTATTTCTGATTCACATCTGGAATAAGCCCAACTGTATTTGTAGCTACGATACAGAAATCTGATTCAATCTTTTCTCCTTTTTCGGTAATGATATGGTGCGCATTGATGGTTTTAATTTTCGTATTGAAAACGAATTTAGTTCTTTTGAGTTGCGATTTTATTTGCCTCGGAATGGCCTCAATTCCCGATTTAGGAAGCACAGCATGCCCATTGCCAAACATCTTGTAAACAAATTCAAACATACGACTAGAGGTTTCTAAATCTGGCTCTAAGAATATTCCTGAAAAGAAAGGCTTAAAAAACTTAGAAATTATAGAAGCACTAAACCCTTTAGATTCCAAATACCGCAGTGTTGATATTTCTTCAGAAGAAAAAATCTCAGATAACGGCTTTTTATCAAGTGCATTATTAAGTTTTAAAATGTTTAGTTTATCACTAATAGTTCCAACAGAGGCTATCAGCGTTGAAAACAATAAAGATAAATCTCTTAAAGGATCACCAATAGTCTGCGCCTTTGCATTTGAAAAAATAGTGGCACCTGGAACAAACTTTTGTAAATTTAAAGTATTGTAATCAAGATGTTTTTGAGCCATCGGATAAGCATCAAGAAGTACCTGAAATCCGTGGTCTAATTGATACCCATTGACGATATCTGTTTTAAGTCGTCCACCAACTCTATCACTTCCCTCAATAATTACAGGGTTATAACCCTTTTCTTCGAGAGTTTTAGCTGCAATAAGTCCGCTAATACCAGCTCCAATAATATGAATGTTGTAATCTTCTCTTTTCATTTTATAAAGATAAGTCCTTGTATGGAGTTCTCAAAAGTAACCTCAGTTAATACTATATAAATTCATTTTATAAAAAAAGAGTTAATAATATTGAGAAACTCTATTTCTAACCAATTTCAATTCGAGGTAAGTATCTACTAATCTTCTGGTGGATGCCCATGAATGTCTTCAAAAACTTCATCGAAATTAGCACGCAGATAAGAGTTCAGCTTTTTTCGGTAATCATCTCTTAACCAGCTTAAAAAATTATAAGTGCTTTTACTAATACATTTTGCATACACATCAATTCTAACATCAATATCACCTCCTAATAATTTAGCTAAAGCTAAAGCATCATAAAGATCTTCACTGTTTTCAATACAAATTTTCGCATGTTGCTCTATTGAGCGTTCAAGAACTACTTTAGATGATTCTCCTTTAAAAGTGGCGTTTTTGTAAACTTCCTTTATATCAAAATAAACGTCTTCAGATTTAGCAAATTGCTTGCGCAGCTCTTCAGGCATTTCATGTTTAAATTGACTTTCAATGGCTTCATCATCCATCAATTTATCCATATAGAAGTTTGGAGACCTAAAAATTGTATTCCAATCTAAATCTGCTCCCCAAGGACCAAAGCGATGATAATTATTTCCCAAATCGATAACCGTGAATTTCGATTTATTATTTAGAATTCGTGAACCTCTTCCTATCATTTGATAATACAAAGTCAAAGATTTTGTAGCTCTATTAAGTATAATGGTATCAATAGTTGGCTCATCAAAACCTGTCGTTAAAATACTAACCGAAGTTAAAATAGCATCCGGAGTTTCTTTAAACCACTTAAGTATTTGTGCACGCTGCTTTTTTGTAGCCGTATTATCTAAATGCATAATTGGCAAGCCTGCTTCCTTAAACGTATGATACACCATAATTGAGGTGTTGATACCGTTATTGAAAATCAAGGTTTTTTTACCATCAGAATGCTTTTTATAAGCTTCCAAGAGCTTGTCTAACATTGCAGGACTAGAGTATAAATCTTCAGAAGATTTTACCGTATAATCACCATTACTCCCAATTTCTAGAGAGGTCAATCCCATGTCATATTGATACACTTCGGCATGAGCCAAAAACTCATTTTCAATTAATGCACCAATAGATTCACCAGCAATGAGTTCATTATAATTGTCTTTCATTGGCAACTCTTTATTAGAACTTAAAGGCGTCGCAGTAACCCCTAAAATGAAAGAGTTTTCAAAAAATTTAAATAATTTTGTAAATGAATTGTAATGGGCTTCATCAATAATGACTAACCCAACATCAGAAATATCAAGCTTATCGTCATTAAGCCTATTGTTTAAGGTTTCAACCATGGCTACGAAACAGCTATAATCACCTTGATTATCTAAGTTTGCTTTACTATCAACCACTTTATTAGTAACACCAAAACTTGTAAGCATTTTAGACGTTTGCTTACTAAGTTCAACACGGTGTGTCATGATTAACACCTTTCTTTTATGGGTCTTTAAATACTGACGTACAATCTCAGAGAAAATAACGGTTTTTCCACCTCCTGTAGGCAATTGATATAGTAAATGGTAATCGTCTGGAGCAGTTTCAAACTTATCAAAAATTTGGTCTATCGCACCTTTTTGGTAGCTATATAATTCTTTGTCAGTTTTTTTATCTTGAAGTCCTAATAGGTCGTTGGCCATAATCTCAAATTGGTGGATTGTAATTCGTTTTGCAAAATTAAAGGGTTTAAAGCGGTATAACGAATAAATTGCTAAAACATTTCTTACAAACTATTATAAAAAAGCGAACTCCTTAGTGACCATACTAAGGAGTTCTAATTTGTGTAATACCTAAACATGTATTGCTACATATTTAAGTGGCTGCGAAAGTAGACTAATTAAATGAGTTAAAACGTCATTTGTCTAAATTTAATATCTAAATCTTTCTGAATTTTTTGAATTTCTTTCTCTTCACCCGAAATAATCAGCACAATAGATTCACCTGTTTTCCCTGCTCTAGCAGTTCTTCCGCTTCGGTGTGTGTAATATTCTAATTGATCTGGCAACTGATGATGAATCACAAATGCCAAATTATTGACATCAATTCCTCTAGCCGAAACATCAGTAGACACCAAATATTGTAAAGATTCGTTCTTAAACGCTCGCATTACTTTATCGCGCTCTTTCTGTTGCATATCGCCTTGTAAAGCATCAACCGAAAATCCTTCAGCTTTTAACTTTTCAGTCAATTGATTTGTTCCTGCTTTTGTTCTGCAAAAAATAATCCCTCTATCATCATCATATTTATCTAATAAACGCGTGATGATATTGGTCTTTTCTTTAATTGATGTCACGATATAGTGATGGCTAATATTAGCATTCACCAAACTATTTTTATCAATTTCAACACGTACCGCGTCTGCAGACATATATGTTTTTATAATCTTCTGAATTTCCTCAGGCATCGTAGCCGAGAACAACCATGTATGTCGTGTTCCGGTTGTGTATTTCAAAATTTTATTCAAATCTTGTTTAAAACCCATACTCAACATTTCATCAGCTTCATCTAAAACCAGAGTTTCAATATGCTTGATGTTGATGTCACCACGTTCAATAAAATCGAGTAATCGTCCAGGAGTGGCTACAATAATATGAGTGGTTCGCTGTAAACGTTTCATTTGAACGTCTATTTTTTCTCCACCATAGACCCCTTCAGCAAAAATTTTATCATCACAATACTTCGTGAACTTAAATAATTGCTTCTGTATTTGCTGTACCAATTCTCTTGTAGGTGCAATAATTAAGGCCTGAACATGATCTTTTTTTGGATCAATATTTTCTAAAATCGGCAATCCGAAAGCTGCCGTTTTTCCAGTTCCTGTCTGTGCTAACCCAATAAAATCAGTATCGTTTTTCAACAATATAGGTATCGCTTCCTTTTGAATTTGCGTTGGTGCTTTTATGTTAAGGTCCTTTAAACCTTTAATTAAAGGTTTTGAAATCCCTAAGTCAAAAAATGTAGTTTCCATAATCAATTATAATTGGCCACAAAGGTATTGTTATTATTCGTATTTTCGATTTTATATGAACTTAAGTCCGCAACATCTTCAAGCCTTATATCAAGCCTATTGTAAAACCAATTTACTTTGGAAAAATCGGGCGGTTTTTAACTTCAAACAATTAGAATTACCTCAAGATATATCTCCAGTTTTTCTTCGGAAATTGGAACGACGATTGCGATTAGGACAATTGGCAGAACAGTTTGTTTTTAATCAAATAGAAACTTCAGAAACCATAACACTTCTTGCTGAGAATATTCAAATTCAGCAAAACAAACAAACTTTAGGCGAATTAGATGCTTTACTCACAGTAAATGACTCACCTGTTCATTTAGAAATTGTCTATAAATTTTATGTCTATGATGCTTCATTAGGGGCTTCGGAAGTAGAGCGTTGGATTGGTCCCAACCGAAAAGATAGTCTCATAGAAAAGCTGACGAAATTAAAAGAGAAGCAGTTACCTCTGCTCTATTCTGAAGATTGCAAAAACACGTTACAACAAATAGATTTAAATTCAATTAATTTTGAACAACGGGTACTATTTAAAGCGCAACTCTTTTTGCCATATCAACAACACGTGACTTTTGAACAACTTAATGAAGGCTGTGTTTGCGGCTTTTATATCAGCGCAAAGCAGCTAGATGAATTCACAAATTGTCAATTCTATATACCGTCAAAACTAGATTGGTTTCTCGAACCTCATGACACGATAGATTGGTTGAATTATTCAAATTTCAAAAGTGACTCTGATTCATTTTTAAGCAATAAACAATCACCATTGTTTTGGATGAAAAACGAAACAGATGAATTGCTTAAATGTTTTTTAGTTTGGTGGTAAATAGTTTTTGCTAATCTGGCTGTTTCTCACTGAGATATTTCCAATAGCGTTTTGGCACATGCCGAATATGTAATTGCATGTTTTTTCGTGATTCTATATTTGTGCTTTTAAAATAATCTTGCCACAATTTCTGAAACTTAAATTCCTGTTCAGCAAAGTAGTTACCGTCGGTTTTTGTAAAGTCAAACTGCTCTGGAAATTCTAGATGTATGAGTTCTACTTTTTCTAGGTCGTAAAACAATCCATACTTTCGTTTAATATCATAAATCATCCACTTTTGATCTGCATACCGTCTTTTAAAATGTTTTAAAATCAATGGCAATACATTAAAATCCGGTTCAATACTAGAAAAATAGATCTCATCTTTTGTGAGTCTGAATCTAACAAAAGCCTCCATACGATGTTTTTCTCGACCAACCGATTTGGCTATTTGAGCCACCTTCAAAACGGAAGAATGTGAAAAATCTTTATCTACTAGTTTCACTTTAGAAAAAGCATACTTGATATAATCTAAGAGAATATTCTCAATACCTTCTTTTTCACTTAAAAAAGTATAATACAATTGATAACTTCCAGTTGATGAGAGTTTAGATTTGAGGCCTTTCCAAACACGATTTGCTTTCTGCTCATCAGTAATAATTGTTTCATTTTCAGAGAATAGTCCGTTTTGAATAGTAAACGCATTCTGGATACCTACCGACTTCAATTTCTGTTCAAAAACAATGAATACAGCACTTAGAAATCCGTCGAAAGTTCCGTCATATATTAAGTTTTTATCCTTCATTTAAGCAAATAAACTGAGTTGATTACTTAGTGTCTTTTGGTATTTACTTTTAGAATTTTGAAGTATCAATCCTTTAATTTTTTCCGAAGATAAATCACGACGTTCAAATTGATTACTATCACAAACCATAAAATATTGTGCTCTGTTTAAAGCAATTCCTATCTTTTTAAGGTGATCCCAATTAAGGCGTCTAAATCGTCTCGCACTTAAAATTTTATGAACCGAACGCATCCCTAAACCTGGTATTCTAGCCAACATCCGTTTATCTGCTGTATTGATATCAACTGGAAATTGATGTAAGTTTCGCAATGCCCAGCTCAATTTAGGATCGATATCCAAATCGAGATTTTGATGTTGTGCGTTCAAAATTTCGCTGACATCAAATCCATAAAAACGCATAAGCCAATCCGTTTGATACAATCGATTTTCTCTCAGCATAGGAACAGCACTGCCAATTTGAGGTAACCTTTCGTCATAACTAATGGGTACATAACCAGAATAATACACGCGTTTAAGATTATAATTTTTATAGAAATGATTAGACGTTTGCATAATCTGGAAATCATTTTCTCCACTGGCTCCAATAATCATTTGGGTACTTTGACCTGCTGGTGCATATTTAGGTGTGCTCTTAATAATTTTCTTCTCAGCTTTATACTGAATGATTTCATTTTTCACCTTGACCATAGGTTTAATAAAGTCTTCACGCTTCTTATCTGGAGCTAATTTTTTAAGTCCAGCTGTTGTTGGGATTTCAATATTTACGCTCAAACGATCTGCGTACAATCCTGCTTCACGCATCAATTCATCTGAAGCTCCAGGAATAGATTTTAAATGAATGTACCCATTGAAATTTTCTTCTAAACGCAATTTTTTAGCAACGGCTACCAAACGTTCCATAGTGTAATCGGCACTTTTGAAAATCCCTGAACTTAGAAATAGGCCTTCAATATAATTTCGTCTATAAAAATTGATAGTCAAATCAACGACCTCTTGTACTTTAAATGCTGCACGTTTCACATCATTGCTCTTTCGAGTCACACAATACGCACAATCAAAAATACAGTGATTCGTTAATAGTATTTTGAGAAGTGATACGCAACGACCATCTTCAGTATACGAATGGCAAATTCCCATTCCAGTGGCATTACCTAAACCTTTATTGGTATTGGACCGTTTGCTTCCGCTAGAAGAACAGGATACATCATATTTAGCAGCATCAGCTAGTATTTTTAATTTTTCTTGGGTACGCTCGAAGGACATAAGTAGGATTAATTATTAGGCAATAAAATTCGTGAATATTACTGAATTATACTAACAAAATTCAAACATATGTTGTAATAATTGATCTATTTATGAAATGAGGCAATAATTACAGTATGAAGCACAACGATTACCTCGTAGAAATATTAATATATTTTAGTGAAACACATTATACACGGATTACGTTTTATTTATACCGTTACCATGAAGGCTCAACATATTATTCCAAATTTAATACAAACTGAAGCTGAGAAAGCGTTATCCTACTATCTACAACTGGATACTATTAATTTTGAAAATTAGACTATCAGACACTTTTTCAAAGTATCCTCATAAATAGCTTCGTATTGCGGCACGATTTGATGAATATCAAAACGTTTAGATACTTGTTTTGCGTTAGCTTTAAATTCCAATAAACGTTTCTCATTAGTTAAAATATGAAGTGCGTTTTTTGACATATCATCCACATCATTAATTTCGCTCAAATATCCCGAAACACCATGTTCATTAACTTCAGGAATTCCTCCTGTATTACTCGAAATCACCGGAACACCAGACGCCATAGCTTCTAAGGCGGATAATCCGAAACTCTCAGTTAAGGATGGGAGTAAGAACAAATCACTAAAACAGAGAATCTTATCTATTTCATTACTATTTCCGAAGAACACCACTTTGTCACTAATGCCTAATTCTTCACATAAACGTTCTGCTGGCTCCCGTTCAGGACCTTCTCCAACCATCATTAATTTGGCAGGAATTTCCTTTTGGATATTATAAAATATTTTAATCACATCAGGTATTTGCTTCACTTCTCTGAAGTTACTGATATGTGTAATGATTTTTTCATCTTCATTAGCCATCATTCCTCGTTGACAATCTGTAAAATGAGGTTCGTGCTTGGCTAAATCAATAAAGTTAGGAACTACATTAATCTCTTTTTTAATATCAAATAAGCGCAACGTATCATCCTTTAAACTTTCTGAGACCGATGTCACAGCATCTGATTTATTGATACTAAACGTTACTGCTGGTTTATAAAATGGATGACTACCAACAAGTGTAATATCGGTACCGTGAAGTGTCGTAACTATAGGCACATAGATGCCTTCTTCTTGTAACATTTTTTTCGCCATATAGGCTGCATAAGCATGCGGAATGGCATAGTGCACATGCAAAACTTCTATTTGGTGAAGCTTCACCATATCGACCAATTTACTTGATAAAGCAAGCTCATAAGGCTGGTACAAAAACAATGGATATTCCGGAACCGTTACTTCATGGTAATGCACATTATTACTCAAGAGCTCCAATCGTACAGGCTGACTATAGGTAATGAAATGAATTTCATGACCACGCTTCGATAATTCTAAACCTAATTCTGTGGCGACAACGCCACTACCTCCAAATGTTGGGTAACAAACAATTCCTATTCGCATATTATTTTTTCTTTCAATTGGTTTTGGAAGTTGCATCTTCCAGAATTAAGTATTAGTCTATATGTTGAGCGATATCAGCATCAGCATCTTCATCAATAATCGCCTCATAAATTAATCGTTGTATTTCAGTTCTTATATTTTCTCTCAATAGTAAATTCTTTCCTGCTTTTGGATAGGTTCTATTGGCTAAGAAAATATAAACAATTTCTTCTTCTGGATCTGCCCAAGCATAAGTTCCTGTAAATCCTGAATGACCAAAACTCGTCATTGATACACAACCACATGTTGGTCCTTCATCTCCTAGTTGTGGTTTGTCGAAACCAATGCCTCTCCTTACATTTTTATGACAATAATGACACGTATTAAATTTATCTATGGTTTCTGGTTGCAAATAACGCTTTCCTCCATAGAACCCTTTTTGGAGATACATTTGCATAATTTTTGCCACATCATTGGCATTACTAAAAACACCTGCGTGACCACCTACTCCATTTTGCATAGCTGCACCCATATCATGCACATAGCCATGAACTTTTTGATAACGATAATAGTCATCAATTTCTGTGGGAATTAAATTAGCATCTGTGAATTTTGATGACGGATTGTAAGTCGTGTAATTTGCTCCTAAAGATTGATAAAAATGTTCTTGAACCAATTGATCTAAGGTCTTTTTATAATAGCCTTCAATATATTTTTTAAGAATATAATACGGTAAATCACTGTAACGGTAACGTAGCCTTGACAATAACTCAGTCTCTACAATTGTTTTTTGTATCGTATCTGGATAGTCATGGCGTAAATACATTTCCTCTGCTACTTTGATACTAAAACGAGGTGTTTGGACGCGTCTATAATATTTAGGAAGTGGTTTTCTGGTGACTGAATCTATAGTTGCGACATAAAAAGGAACCCAAGGACGCAATTGCGCATAATGCGATAACATCTGTTTGATGGTAATATTCTTTTTGTTCGATTCAAGATATTCCGGCAGGATTCTAGATAATTTGGTATTTAATGAGATTGCTTTCTTCTCTTCAAGCTCCATCAATAAAGGTAGTGTTGCTAAAATTTTGGTCAGTGAAGCCACATCGTAAAGATCTTCAGATTTTACTTTTTCGATACCTTCATAGGTATGCTTGCCAAAGTTTTTATTATAAATCACTTTTCCTTTTCTCGCGACTAATAATTGGATCCCAGGAGTCATTTTTTGATCTACAGCATATTGCGCTACAGAATCTAATCGTTGTAGTTTTTTTGAACTCATCCCAACACGCTCAGGCAATCCGTAACTTAATGATGCAATGGCGTTATAAGTGATACCATCTCCAACTTTAAAATGCTCACCCAATGATACTGGAAGTTTACCCTTTGCTGAAATAGAACCGAAAAGTAATTGCGCTGATTTTTGTTGGGCAATGTCACTATTTTGATAACTCATCACAACACCTTCTATGTTTTCTATAGTGGATAAATCGATTACCGAATATGGCATGGCAAATACATCGAGAATTACAGTATTAGTTCGGGCGATTTCATAAAGCCAAACAAGTTCTTTATCATCAAATTTATAGTCTCTCCATGGATGGTCATTCTTTTTATGGAATCCAACAACAACGGTATTATAATTTTGGAGCTTGTTGATGAGTTCGTCTAGTTTTTCAGCGCTTACCTTATGAACTTTAGTGTATTTCTTTAACTCTTCATAAAATGTAGAACCTGAACTATCACCGAGTTCCACGTAAGCAATTTTCTTAGTGTCTAAATTCCGAAGTGGTAATACTTCCGACTTATTTTTGAGTACTGTGATAGAAGCTTCCATCAGTTCCTCGTATAGCAAATCGTCCTTTAAACGGTTTAAATCATTCACTAAAGTAGACATTCCTAAAGGTTGATAATTATCTAACCCTACTTTGAATTTTGCCATTAAAATCTTTTTGACAGAATGTGCTAGACGTTCTTCAGAAATATCTTTACCATTATAGGCCTCAATAATTTTATCAATGGCTTTTGGTACATTTTCAGAAATTAATAACACATCATTACCAGCTTGAAAAGCAGCCAAATCAATATCACCTGGAACACTATAGTTTGAAACTCCCTTCATTTCTAAAGCATCCGTAAAAATTAGTCCTTTAAAACCTAAACTATCTTTTAATATATCAGTGACAATATGTTTTGATAATGACGACGGAAATCCCGAACGAGGCTCTAAACTAGGCACGTTTAAATGCGCCACCATGACACTAGACAATCCTTCTTTAATGAGTTTTTTGTAGGGATATATCTCAATAGAATCAATACGTTTTTCATCAAAACTTATTGTTGGAAGCGTTTCATGAGAATCGCTGTCTGTATCTCCATGACCTGGGAAATGTTTCGCATTTGCCAAAACTCCAGCATCTTGCATGCCTTTCATAAATGCCAAACCTTTTGCTGTTACATTGTCTCTATCTTCTCCAAAAGAACGATTACCAATAATTGGGTTTTTAGGATTAGTGTTAATATCAACCACAGGAGCAAAATTAAAATGAACTCCAATACGTTTACAATGTTCACCAATATGATAACCTGTTCTCTCTACTAATTTATTGTTATGAATCGCTCCAAGGGTCATATTCCATGGGAAGGCATAGGTAGAATCTAAACGCATACTCAAACCCCATTCTGCATCCATCCCAATCAACAGGGGTGTTTTTGAAATGGCTTGATATAAGTTATTTAGTCTTGCTTGGCGAACTGGACCTCCTGAAGAAAAAATAAGTCCACCAATATGATTGTTATTAATGAGGTTTTCAATTTCCCTTTCATTGCTTTTATTATTGTCAGAAAATGCACGAACCATAAAGAGCTGTCCTACCTTTTCTTTTAAGCTCATCGCATTATAGACACTATCTACCCATTTTTGCTGAGCTTCAAGATTGTTATGCGCTAACGGATGACTTGCATCTTGAGAAAAAGCAGGCAATGAGATTATACTAATGACTATAAGGGATAATAAATATCTCATAAACTAAAGGTCTTTTTGAACTGTTTTTTTAATTACTATTATAAGAACTAAAAACTATGCCAAAATAGTATTTTTAATAGGAAGAATAAAGACTTTAAGATAGATTTATAAAGAAGTTTGTAAACAACAAAAACACTATGTTTTTATCAATCAATCCAAAAGTGTCCTTTAGAGTAAGTTTTAGCCTTTCCTGCGACGATAACTCGATCTTCTTTATTTTGGCAATGCAGTGTTCCCATTCGTTCAGAAAGCTGCACAGCTTTAAAATTGTTTTTGCCAAGTTTTGAAGCCCAAAAAGGCACCAACGAACAATGTGCGGAACCTGTAACAGGATCTTCAAAAATAGATGCTTGTGGTGTAAAAAAGCGAGATACAAAATCACAAGTATCCCCTTCTGCCGTGACAATAACACCTCCTGGATCAAGGTTGACTTGATCGAATAGAGCCCTATTTATTTTGATGTTTTTTACATCATCTTCAGAATCAAATACCAATACATAATCTCTTGCTTTTAAAACTTCTTTTGGCTTAATACTAAGCGAATTATAAATACATTCTGGTAATTCAGAAATTTCAGGCATTCTTGAAGGTAGGTCTAAATAATACAAATCATCTTCAACAGAAACAGTTAAATCTCCACTTAAAGTTTGGAATACGATGTCTTTTTGTGGATAGTTTAAAATTGAATTCAAGCAGTGAGCTGTTGCTAAAGTTGCGTGACCACATAAATCCATTTCAATTTCTGATGTAAACCATCGCAAGTGAATTTTGTCACCTCTATCCACAAAAAAGGCTGTTTCTGCAACTGCATTCTCTTTTGTAATATTGAGAAGCACATCATCTGGCAACCATTCCTGTAAAGGAACAACACAGGCTGGGTTTCCGCTAAATACAGTATCGGAAAAGGCATCTATTTGATATAATTCATATTTCTTCATTTGTCATCGTATTTAAACACTTAGCAATCCCTTCCGCAGGAAAGTAAAATCATTACTAAATATGTGCTTATTGGTTTAGTTGAGTAGTCTCGGACTAAATTAGTAAAAGAAAACGAATCAAAGGATAACAACATCTTACAATACCTCTGTTTCATATTAATTTTTCTTCAAATTAAATAAATTATAAAAAAATTGGTTATTTTTAAGTCAAGGAAGTGTCACGGCTATTATCATCAATCATTTAAATTCTAAACTGAATATGAAGGGTTATCAATTTGAAACTTTGATTACTTGTAAATAGAATGTCATTTTACATCGCATTGATTTCTGAAGATGTTTAACCGATGAGACGTTTTAACTACCGTTTATAGCAACTTACCCATAATTAACTAAAAATACAAGATATGCGAATACGAGTAAAAGATTTTATGTCAGCTCCGGTCACCACTGCTGTAGAAGGGAATAGCGTTAGAGAAATTAGAGTACTCATGAAAGATAAAGGGATTCATGCCATCCCGATTATCTCGTATTCTAATGAAACTCCAAATGTTGAAATAACTATTAGAGGTATTATCACAGCGACAGATATCAGCAAACAAGTTGATGACAGTGCTGTTGTGGGAGACATAATGACTGCTACAAATGTTCATGTTGTGCATACAGATTCAACTGCTAATGCTGCGGCTAAAATGATGCTAAGGCATAAAGTGCATCATATGGTGGTTATGGATGATGGAAAAATTGAAGGGATGATTAGTTCTATGGATTTTGTAAAATTAATTGCAGAATATTCTTTGACGCCAATGGACCCTGAAGAAAAAGCCTAAGTTATTACCTTTTGATTTAGAGTTTGCACATCAGTTGATATCAGACAGGTCATTCGCTGCCGTAACTTTTATTCATTCAATGATTTGCATGATGTGTTCAGATTCACGTAGCTTATTAACCGTTTTGGTTTTTACCCGTAATTGATCATTTTCAATACTTAAAATTTCAAATTCAAAAGTAGTACCAATGAGTAAATCAAACTCAGGATTATTAACTTCGTAAACAGTTATGTTGTAATGACAGTCTGAAGTCCATTTAACTTTGCTATGATATGAAAGTCCTAATTTAGGAAAACTGTCAATTTGAATCGTATCTTTTCTAATTTCAATTATTTCGTTTGAGGAATAATCAACATATGTGAATTTCCCGTTTTTAATATCAGAACATTTTTTTTCTTGAACAAAAAAACTAAATGTTAAGGCTATGATTATAATTGATGATAGGGCTTTCATATGGAAGTGAACGTATGGAAACAAGTTAGTAAAAGAAAATGAATCAGAGGACTCCCAATGACTATCAAAAACATAATTTTATTTGTAGTTAGAGAAAAGTTTGCTAATTAGAGACTTTATTATCCGTTAGATTGAATTTAAACTTTAATGAGCATTATTAAGTTTTTTCATTACAACGATTGAAGCCGCTAAATCTTGTATTCCAGTACCAACAAGTTTTGCAACTGTTATTTGCTCCTTAAAATTAGATAATTTTTCATTTTGAAAAGCATCACCAAACTCTACAGTTTTATGAATTAGATTTGGTAATGATTTGATGGCATGCGAATATTCTCCGTATTTTTTATTTAGTTCAAGGCTATCAATAAAAATACGATCCGCATATTTAAAGCAATCACTATCAATTTCTTTTTTATAAATATCATCAGCACCAAGCGCAGTGAGATGTTGTCCTTTTTTTAACCATTTGCCTATGACAAGTGGTTTAGTACTTGAGGTTGTTGTAATGATAATTTCTGATTCTTTTACCGTTTTTTCTAGGGTATCAACCAGGTTAATTTTCATTTCAGGAACGGTAACGGCTAGTTTTTCTTTTAACAAAAGTGCCTTTGCTTTATGTCGACCATAAATATTAAGCTCATTAATTTGTCTGAGTTTTGCTAAAGCCAATACTTGATAGTAGGCCTGATTACTAGTTCCAATAACAGCTACTACGGATGAAGACTTAGAGGCTACAAAATCTGTAATAAGAGCTCCTGCTGCTGCAGTTCTTAAATCTGTTATCATTCCTTTATCATTCAAAATGGCAACAGGAAAACCTGTGTTGCTATCAAAAAGAAAAATAGCACCACTGTAAGGCGATAAATTATTCTTTAAATTATCTGGAAACATAGACGCTACCTTTACAGAAAAATAATCATAACCTTTTATAGCCGCAGTTTTAATATGTGTATCACCATTATTTGGAAAGTGAAGCAAACTCACTGGAGTACCAATGATGGATGATGCGTTATAATCAATAAACACTTGTTTTACAGGTTTAAATAAATCTTCTATTCTCAGTAAATCATTTATTTGTGTGCACGTTACATTTATCATTTGGTGTTTGA